>Ga0257122_1001676_pt1 | contig 15005 bp, 11 predicted proteins | sample SI106_120metaG_FD_190146 | JGI IMG/M metagenome (GOLD analysis project Ga0257122, IMG submission 190146) | Marine microbial communities from Saanich Inlet, British Columbia, Canada - SI106_120 | ecosystem: Environmental > Aquatic > Marine > Inlet | place: Canada: British Columbia | collected... | reverse complement strand
AACAATCTGATTTTCATTTGTTTTTCCATCATCTCTTTTCATACTCACATTGTATAACATATAGCTATACAGTGTCAATGGTTGAAATAATATTTAATGTATAGAATTACCATAAGATTGCATGGGCCTGCCCACCAAGACCTTCAATGCTTCAGGCACAACAAGACAAATAACTTCTTTTTTTGTCTGAATATATTTCCCCCCTGTCATTTGCCTATCAGAAACAATACACTATAATCAAGTTAAATTACACACTATATACCCATATAAGCGAAACATATACTTGATTAATCATATACTTATTTAATGAACGTTAGTTTAAGCACATACATATTGTTTATATCAATAACAAGCAAAAAATTGTCATAAACTTATTTGTTAAAATTGATATTATATAAAACTGCTTGGCGTTGGATATTAGAGCGAATTTGAGTTTTTATAATCTATGGGATTTTCACTTCAAGGCATTACTGGTGAGATGTGATTTGGGGTTGGGGTAATTACAAAATATAAAAAGAGATACGTAACATATATTTATGAAAAACATATCCATCAAATGATAAAACGTCATTGTACTAGAGTCACAGGCTTATCCACTCGTCCAACTCTCCGCAAACATCTCAGACTGCTGTAAGATTCTATCAACTGCCATTTTCTGTTTATCTGGCGGATAGCCATATTTCCTCAAAAGCCTCTTCACTATAACCTTTAGCTTTGACCTTACGCTTTCCCTGATAGTCCAGTCTATAGAAGTATTGGCCTTTACCTGTTCTACCAGTGCATGTGCAAGCTCCTTTAGCTTTTCATCTCCTATTATCTTTACGGCACTATCATTAGCTTCTAGTGCATCGTAGAACGCACTCTCATCATCGGTAAGCCCTAAATCCTTGCCTTTTTTACTTGCCTCATTCATCTCTTTGGCAAGTCTAATTAATTCCTCAATTACTTCTGCAGAAGTAAGGGCTTTGTTGTTGTATTTATTGATAGCATTTGTAATCATTTCTGAAAACCTTTTGCTCTGCATCATATTTTTTTTAGCCCGATTTCTTATTTCTTCATTTAATAGTTTCTTTAAGAGTTCTATTGCAAGGTTCTTATACTTAATGTCCTTTATTTCTTCCAAAAATTCATCTGACAATATGGAAAGGTCTGGCTTCTTTATTCCGGTAGCATCAAATATATCTACAACCCCTTCTGAGATTATTGCCTCATCCAGAATCTGCTTTATTGCAGTATCTACCTCTGCATCTGATTTTCCACCACCTCCGCTATCTTCAAACTTCTGAAATCTTGCCTTTACTGCCTGAAAGAAACCTACTTCATCCTTAATTCCTAATGCCCTTGGGTCAGGAACTGATAAGGAAAATGCTTTGGACAAAGCGGTTACCTCTTTAACAAACCTGTCCTTGCCATCATCAATGCTAAGAACATGCTCATGTGCTTCTAAAATGGTGTGTAGCTTTTCTGATGTATCTGCCGTAAAGTACTTCTTATAACCAAAGCCGTTAAACATCTGGCTGACTACCTCATGTTTTTCAAGCATTAAGAGTACTGCCTCTTCCTGATTAAATGTTGGCTTGCCTTTTCCACCGCTCTCAGTATATATCACCAATGCCTTCTTCAAGTCTGATGCAATACCGATATAATCAACAATCAGCCCTCCGTCCTTGTCTTTATATACCCTGTTTACTCTGGCTATAGCTTGCATAAGGTTATGGCCTTTCATAGGCTTGTCTATGTATAACGTATTCAGGCATGGGGCATCAAATCCGGTCAGCCACATATCACGGACTATTACCAGCTTCAGAGAGTCTTTAGGGTCTTTAAGCCTAAATCCTAACTCCTTCCTATCTTGCTTTGATGTGTTATGAATTTGCCAGCTTTCAGGGTCTGAGGATGAACTGGTCATAACTACCTTTATCACACCCTTATTTTTATCTGTATCATGCCACTCAGGTTTTAGTTTAATAATCTCACTATATAGCTCAACCGCAATGCGTCTACTCATTGCAACAATCATTGCCTTACCATCATTTGCCTGCTCTCTTTCACTAAAATGATTTACTATGTCTGAAGCAATACTTTGCAGGCGTTCCTTATTTCCGACAATGGCTTCAAGCCGTGACCATTTGGTTTTAGAGTATTCTACCTGATATTCAGCGGATTCTTCCTCAACCCCTTTGACCTCTTCATCAATCTTCTCTACCAGTTCCTCATTCAATTTGATCTTGGCAAGCCTGCTTTCATAGTAAATTCTAACAGTAGCACCATCATCAACGGCTCTTTCTACATCGTAAATATCAATGTAATCTCCAAAGACTGTCAATGTATTAGCGTCTTCCTTCTCTACCGGAGTCCCTGTAAATCCAATGAAAGTGGCCTTTGGCAGTGCGTCACGCATATACTTTGCAAAGCCATAAGCAGTACGTGTGCCAACATCTTTGCCGTTTTCATCTGTTATATAGATAGTCTTTGCACTAAAACCATACTGGCTTCTGTGTGCTTCATCTGCAATTACAATGATGTTTTTTCTGTCTGAAAGTAAAGGATAGAAATGTTCATCTTCTTTTGGTGAGAACTTCTGTATTGTTGTGAAGACTACACCGCCAGCATTTACTTTAAGAAGGTCTCTTAATTGCTCCCTGTTTTCAGCCTGAACCGGAGTTTGCCGGAGTAATTGTTTTGACGATGCAAAGGTGTCAAATAGCTGGTCATCAAGGTCATTCCTATCTGTCAGTAAGACAATTGTAGGGTTATCTAAGCCCAGTACCAGCTTCCCTGCATAAAATACCATGGAGAGGGATTTACCGCTCCCCTGAGTATGCCAAACTACCCCGCCTTTTCCATCATCTCCTGAGACCGCTTTTTTAGTGGAGATAATGGCTTTATTCACTGCATAGTATTGATGATATGCAGCAATCTTCTTCTCAGTAGTAACAGTAGTAATGCCTGTCTCTGTGTCTTCCTTCTTAAACTTTTCAAAAACGGTAAAATGTCTTATAAGGTCTATTAAGACATCTTTCCTTAACATGCCCCTTATCAATGTTTCCATCTGAGGCGTAGTAGAAGAAGATTCTACCTTTCCATCTATACTCTTCCATGCATGAAACCTTGACCAGCCAGAGGTAAGCGAACCTACCTTTGCGTCAAATCCGTCAGATGCCACTAATAAACTGTTGTAGTAGAAGAGTGACGGAACCGCATTTTTATAGTTCTGTAGCTGTGTATAGGCTTTCTTTACAGTCGCATTTTCATCGGCAGCGTTTTTGAGTTCGATAACTACAAGGGGAAGTCCATTGACGAAAATAACTATATCCGGCCTTTTGTTAGTATTTTCTTCTATGACCGTAAACTGATTGCAGACAAGAAAGTCATTCTCATTTAAATCATCATAATCAACAAGCCATACCTTGCCACCCTTTAGATTTCCATCTACATTGTATTCTACCTCAATTCCGTCAGCCAGCATAAGGTGGAAGGCTTCATTATTTACCACTAAATCCTGTGATGGCAGGTTAAGAACTTCCTTCAATGCCTGTTCTCTGGCATCAAGTGGAATGTCAGGGTTTATGGTGTCAATGGCGTTTCTGAGTCTGTCTATGAGGACGACATCTGAAAAACTCTGCCTTTCAGGAAAGTCACTATCAGGGGCAATGGTTGGGGCAAAGATATAGTCGTAATCCTGCTCTTCCAATAGGTCTATTGCTAATAATTCTACGGCATCTTCTGTTATTTTATTGGTCATAAGCCTTTTACTCTAATTTGACCTGACATTAGTCTGGGTAATAGGGTGTCACGGAGTTCAGTAAGGGTCTGGATATGCCATAGGTTCTCATTTATTTCTTTTTGAATAGGCAAAGTTACATTTTTATATCCATCTAAATTATGCTTCCTTGGAAGATAACAGGATAGTTGATTTATTTCTTTGACGTGAAGGCTTGATAAAATTGTTCCAGCATTAGTTCCTTTTTTTATTTCACGCCTCATAAAATTTGATAACATCAAATCTTTTAGATAAACATGATCTATAATTTCCTTTGCTCTAATCGCCACGAGATTCCTGCCTAGTCCAGCTTTTATGTTTACTGGTATTTGTGCAATTGCACCAACTCTTCCAGTTTTAGATATAATCATATCACCTTCTCTTACTTCAATTCTTTTAGTCCATTCAATATAATCATTATCTGAAACATAATATTTTTCATTTAAGTTTAAATGTCCATATTTACCAATATTATATACTTGTAGCAAAAATCTACCCTCCTTAACCTGTGATGGTTTCTTGCTATGAGAGCAATCAACAACATTAGCAATATCTATTAGATTTACGTTACTCCATCCTTCTGGTATCTCCCCAAACTCACTCTCAACCATCTTGCCACCACTGGATTTGTAAGGTTTACCGTCTTCATTAGGAAATTCAAAATCAACAAACCATCTCTTAAACAAGGTCTGTGCAATGTTTTCCAAGGTCTGGTTTTTTTTGCGGAGTAGGTCTATTTTGGAGTCTAGATTGGAGAGGACAGAAGCGATGGCACTCTGAATTTCTTTAGGAGGGAGCCGTATATCGAAGCCTTCAATTTCCCCCTTTGTCAATGCATTACGTGTTGCCCCATCAGATGCTATCATTAACATAAATTTTTTGAATAAGGGATTTAGCAAATAATACAATATATAATTTGGAATCACTTTGCTTTTTTTTGCTCTTATTATTGAAACGTGTTGATTAACTCTTGCAGGCAGTATACTCCTTGGAACTTTGCAAACCCTAGCCACAGAATCACCTGTTATATTTAATAAGATATCCTCTTCCAATACTTCGACATTTGATAATTGACTAGCTTGAACATCATCAATGAAAGCCAATCCAGAACTAGAAAATTCAAAGTCTAAAATATTCTGACTTCTAATTAAAGATATCCCTTCATTTTTATAAGATTCTTGTCCACCTCTCGGTGTTGCTCCACTTCCAATCTTAGTAGTTATTTCTGATAGCTTATACTCTTTCCACTCACTCATATTTCAAACCCTATACTTTCCAAAGACGTCTTAATCTCTTTATCAAGTCTATTCCCTTCTTCCATCTGTTCTTTCAATTCAGCCGTATACATTGCCATCTTTTCTTCAAAAGAAATACCATCATCCACTTCATCAGGTATACCTACATACCTTCCGGGAGTAAGCACATATTTATGTTTCTGTACTTCTTCAAGTGTTGCTGATTTGCAGTATCCCTTTATATCCTCATAATCAGAATCTTCTGTTCGCCACCTATGGTAAGTATCTGCTATGTACTCAATATCATCATCTGTAAAGACTCTATGTGTCTTATCCTCCATATAACCCTGCTGGCCTGCATCAATAAAAAGCACTTCTCCCTCTCTCTTACGATGTCCATCAATATTCTTACCCCTATTTAAGAACCATATACAGGCAGGTATTCCGGTATTATAAAACAACTGCTTAGGGAGCATTACAATGCAGTCAACAAGGTCTGCATCTACCATTGCCTTTCTTATCTCTCCTTCATTGGATGTGTTGGAAGACAATGAACCATTAGCTAATACGATACCTCCCGTTCCTTTAGGAGCAAGGTGATATATCATGTGTTGCATCCACGCAAAGTTAGCGTTTCCTACCGGTGGTCTGCCGTGTTTCCATCTTGCATCATTCTCTAATAGTTCACCACTCCAATCACTGTCATTAAACGGAGGATTCATAAGGATAAAGTCTGCCTTTAGGTCTTTGTGTTGGTCATTCTGAAAAGAACCTTCATTGTTCCATGTCACATGTGAACCATCTATTCCCCTAATAGCCAAGTTCATTCTGCATAGTCGGTAGGTGGTCTGATTAGATTCCTGCCCATAGATAGAAATGTCGTCAAGACGTCCTTGATGCTCCGTAACAAACTTCTCAGACATAACGAACATACCACCGGAACCGCAGGCTGGGTCAAACACTCTACCTTTATACGGTTCAAGCATTTCTGTCATTAGCTGAACAATACTCTTAGGCGTGTAAAACTGGCCTCCTTTTTTGCCTTCCAGAGAAGCAAACTCGCCAAGAAAGTATTCATATACTCTGCCTATCAGGTCTTTACTCTTAGCCGCTTCATCTCCTACTGCAATATTCCCAATTAAATCAATGAGCTGCCCAAGACATTGTTTGTCAAGATTAGGTCTGGCATATACCTTTGGAAGAATACCTTTCATTCTTGGATTCTGTTTCTCAACAGCTTCCATGGCAGCATCCACATCTGTTCCGACACTTGGCAGTTTTGCTTTAGTAAGAAGATTAGACCATCTGGCATGAGGTGGGACAAAAAACACATTGTTTGCCCTGTACTCATCTATATCTTCAGGGTCTGCACCCTCATCTTGGCTTGCAATCAACTTCTGGTGAAGCTCTTCAAAAGAGTCTGAGATGTATTTCAGAAAGATTAGTCCAAGTACGATATGCTTATACTCCGCAGCATCCATATTCTTACGAAGTTTATCGGCTGCCCTAAACAACGTCTGTTCCAGCTTTTCATTACTCTTCTTTGATTCTTTATTAGACTTTTTTGCCATGATTATTTATTTACCTTTGTTCATTTAGTTTAAAATGATACTCCACTATCTCTTGGTATAGTCAATTATACTTGATGTAGAAAAAAAACATAAGGGATTGAGCATTTATTAATATTAAAGATTAGACCTCTAACTCTTCCCCAGAACATTTATTTGGAAGACATGAGACTTTTAATTTTATCTACAATTTCGGATGTGTCGTTTTTCCATATTAGATATTTCTTGTCACTGATAAGTGGCATCTCGTCCTGAAATGATTGAATTTCTTTACCATCACCTACCATTAGAGGCAAAAATTTCTGCTTACCAACAATCTCCCTTGCTATTGAAGCATTAATTTCCTTTACTGGCCATGCCTTAGTAACTGAGTTTGAAGACAAAATTGCAATTACATATTTTGCTTTACCCAGTGCATGATTTATTTTTTCCACAAAAGAATCACCCCATTTGATATACTTATCATCAAGGAAAACAATTATACCTGCGTTGGATAAGTCTTCAAAGATAGGCTTTGCAATATCTTCTTTATCTTCGCTAGCATGACATAAAAAAACATCATATTGCTCGTGCATTTCTTTCGCCTTTTGAATTTGTTTGGGAGGGTCTGAATCTAATTCTGCTAGTTGTAAGCAATATTTAATAAATATCTGATCGTCCTCGCCTCGTATCATTTTAATATAAGCAAGTTTACCATAAAGTACATTTTTATAATAAGAGCCTTTTAATTTCCCAGATGGAATCTCTAGTTTGCGACTTGCGTATTTATTAATATATTCTCGTTCTGCTTCAATGAGACCATGTTTTCTCCATGCATAAACCATTGCCCTTACATTTCTAATGAATCTCCTTTCCACATTAGGAAATTCATTGACGGTAAGCCCTGTCACTTCTTGCCTTACAAACGGTATTTGCAATCTAACCTTCTTGTAATTAACGCTAAAACCTGATTCCTTTATTGCTTTTTCGAGTATATGTCCTAATTTAATATTTCCAGTTGAAGGGTTCGTACCTTCTATTTCTGCGATTTCTTTTGGAAAATTACTCTTGGTAGTTGAGAAAGTAATATCATCCGCATACCGTGTATATGTTAAATGATAACGCCGTGCAATCTTTACAAGCATATTATCAAGTTTAAATGCAATCATATTTGAAATTATTGGCGATGTAGAAGCTCCCTGAGGTAGTAAATTATTAAATGTTACAAGCTGTGCAATTATCGTCGCTGCTTTATGGCCAAGTTTGAAAGGGTAAGACATAAACAATCCTCTTACACGGCCAAAGTTTATAGAGCCATAAAAGTCTTTAAGATCAATGTTTAACACATAACTTTTCTTTTTGTGATGCCTTGCGTTTGTTAATATGGAACGACTATTAGTAAATCCTTGTACCCATGGCTTGGGGTGCCAAATAGAATCGATAATTGTTAACAATTTTTTTTGTAGGATACTAATCCCTTTTCTTGGGGCTGATATTTCTCTTTGACCACCTCGTTTCTTTGGCAGGAAAAACATTGAGTATCTTTCTTCATCCGTTAATGTATAAATCAAATATAGTAACTGCCTAGTCGGTATTTCTAATACATTGGCAACGTCTTCGGTATTTTGGGAAGACAGGAATATCTTTACAGTATTGCCTATTGTGCTCTTTAGTTTAACATTTAACATGAACACCCCCACCCTCATTCTTTATACAAGGCAACACTAAAGTAATAACAATCATAACATAACGTAACACAGTCGTAAGAAATAACTACGCTGTTTTCTGCCGCAGGATCAACAGCAAATTTAGAGAGTGGGGGCATTGCATTATACATAATTGCATTAGCTACTTACATCCCTATAAAATCAAAACTAATTTATGAAAAGCATACACCATCATATGATGGTGTATGTCTGTGCTGTATAAAAACTTGTAGATAGTAGAAATACAAGAGCTTATAATACTCAGGTAACTACTAAAATCAAGAGCAAAAGCGTGGTGTATTAGGGTAGGGTTCTTTAAGCATGTTGTTCGCTTCTGTCATAAATAATTATTGTGAACTGTAGACTTGAAATAACACCTGTTAAGTCATTGGAAAATCCTATAAACAATACTAAACGAGAGGATAAACTATATGCATAATGTGGATATTGCTAAAACAAGGGACTTGGCTGCTCAGGGTGATGCTGATGCTCAGTATAAGCTTGGAGAACACTACAGTTATAAAGATGAGGAACTCGCAATTGAATGGTATCGAAAAGCAGCAGAGCAAGGACATGTTAATGCTCAATATGCCCTATCACATGAACTGTTAAGTGAGATTTACCGTACGGAAGCAGAGGTGGAAGAATCAGAGAAGTGGGAACATCTAGCTGCAGATGGTGGGCACCCTGAGGCTCAATACTCAGTTGGTTGCAACCTTTTTACAGGCCCTTTCCTGCAAGACCCCTATAGTAGCCAGGCTCTTGCAGATGAAGATAAGACTAAAGCAGGTATAGATAATACAGAAGCAGTAGAGTGGTTTATTAAATCGGCTAAGCAAGGAGATATATGTGCTCAGAATGCTTTAGGAAATGCATATTATTATGGAACCGGAGTTCCTCAGGATTATTCTTTGGCATTTGAATGGTTTCGGAAGTCAAATAGCTTGTTTTGTCTGGGGGAGATGTATTATTATGGTTATGGTGTGGAGAAAGATGAAGCAGAAGCAGTTAGGTATTATCGGAATGATAGTTGTGGCCTTGAATCTGAAAGGCGGCTTAAGGAAATAGGCTGGAATTGTAACCTTTGGAAAAAAGCTTTAGGAATATCAAAAGGCGATGAGAGGAAGGCAGAACTATTATACACCAAGCTTATTAGTGACTCTGAGGTGACGGATGACTAGCGGAGAGTACATTTAACAGGGTTAGATCAAATATTAATTCTAGTTTTTTGTGAAAGGAACATAATGTCAATTAAACAAGCACTTGATTTTGCATATCAAGCACATGATGGACAATTCCGTAAAGGAGGAAAGATTCCTTACATAGTACATTTATTTGACGTAGCTAAGTATCTTTTATATGAAGAAGCACCTGAAGCAGTTGTTATTGCAGGAATATTACATGATACACTTGAAGACTCAAACACAAATAAACAGGATTTAGTTCAATTTGAAAATGAAGTTGTTGAGCTTGTAAGTTTCTGCACTGAAGAAGGAAATACAGTAGATGCAAAGGATCAAGAGCAAAAAGACACTTGGAAAACACGAAAAGTCAAGTCTATCGAAAAACTAGAAACAGCAACAAAAAATCAGGCTTTGGTATTTTTGGCAGATAAGCTATCAAATATTATTGCAATAAAGGAAGATCAAATATTTATTGGATCAGAAATATGGGAGAGGTTCAATGCTCCAAAAGAAGAGATTGAGTGGTATTACAAAAGCATTTTAGCGGGTTTAGGAATAGTCAATGATACTCGAATGCATAGATTGTTCAGTATTGCAATCAAGGACGTTTTTTGATTTCAGATTGGGTAACTTACGAAATATAGACTTTATAGTGTATACGGATGGTCAAAACAACTACTCTTGATTATCTAAGTATTTATCCACTGCTTCAATGTGCTTAACTGAGGTTCCTGCAACTAATTTCGATGCTAACTCAAGATTGTGAAGAATAAACTTAATTGCATTTTTTTGATTTAGGTTTACTTGTAGGATCACGTCCAGCATAGGCAATTCTAAGTCCTTTATATCATCAACGAGAATACAAATACTAAATGTTCTCATCACTTTACTCAGTTCACTCTCTGAGTCATCATTGACAGAATCTAGATATAGAGAGTACATTTCATTTTCAATAATGAGGTTCCTGTCGAGCACGACCGCAAAAGAAGGGCAAGCTATCAAATCTGGATCTTCAGGATTTCCCACCACCACATTAAGCTGGTGTGTATTTGCCCACTTCCTAATCTCTTTTTCTAGTCTAGGAACTCCAACCTGAACGAAGATTGTCCTATCCCACATTGGAGTGATTTTAGTATTTACTGGTTTTTCACTCATTTCCTCATCCTACCTTTCTAATTTTTTCCTAGATGCCATAATACTAGTTTCCTAGATTCATCAACATCAATATAGTTTTAATAGACTAAATAGATGATCCGCCTGTTACTAGAGATGCATGGAGATCTTTAAGTATTTACAATTTACTTTGTAGTAAAAGAACAATGCAGTGAAGCAGGCAGTGAGTAGCTACAATTATATTAAAGGTCTATACAAAAATATATAGTTTATCATTAGTCTACAATTACCCTATAACTGTAGGTTTTCTTAGTATCTAGGAAGAATCCTAATATCTAGGATTGAAGTACAGCATCAGACATCATGTAATCACCTTCATCATGCTATTACAATCATTTACTAGAAGTATCTAGTCTCTATCTTGTCAGATCGTTTCTAGGTAATAATATAGCGATCTTTGAAGGCTACAAAACATATTACACTACCACCGATATCAAAATTCCTTTTTCCTAGGTCGTCCTTATCAATTAGAATCCAAACTAATCGGCCTAGTTTTAACCGTGACACATCCTAACTGATTGTCTAAGTCTAAACACCCTCAATCTACGACAGGGCATTCAGGTTGAATTATAGTAAGAATACTGATCTCTGTCTTTTCCATGTGTTTGAATAACCTAGAGAGGTTGGCTTCTTCTAGAAGATCTCTTGAGTATAGCCTTTTGCAATGTCTGATACTCCTTCTCCTCTTCATCACTCAATTTAAATATATTCACCACTCTCCTCCTACTAGTATACAGTTCGTTCTAATTGTTCCTCGTCACTTAAAGCCATCAATTCTCTTATCTCTGCAATCTGTGCCTTTCTTCTTGCTATAGTCTGTGGATACTTTTTCCACATCTCAGCAGTATAAAGCCTATCGACTATTTCATCATCACTCTTACCATCTATTATACCCTTCTCAATGGATTTTAACTGAAGCTTCCTAAGTTGTGAAGAGGCTATGTTTAATCCTCCTGTTTGTCTACACTCTTTAAAGATAAACGTCCTGCCTCCGATCTTACTCAAAGCATCAAATTCTTGCCCAAGTTTAGGCACATGAAAATTCCCTACAGTGAAATCAGAGATGCCTGACTTGATACCTATGACTATTGCTTTCTTACCCTCTGCTTTATGTAGTATGGAATCCTGATCAAACTTCCTGCCTAGAGTTTTTAGATCTTTCAGCAAATCTCTACCGCCCTGAGCCACTACAAAAAATGCTGTTTCTCTAACCTTGATTTTCTTCTTTGGATCTTTTAGATCTTCTTCTTCAAAATGACCTCTGAGCTTCGTAGGTCCATAGCCTCTGTTCCTCAACTCTTTCAGAAGCTGTTCAGTCCTCTTCTGGTTATCCTTAAGTGATAAAGGATTATCATCATCTACTTTCCTTGATGCCGATATAATACCAACATCAGATTTATCCATATGCTTGAATAATCTAGATAGTGAAGATTCCTCTACATCCATGTCCTCTAACATCAATAAGTACATAATACCATTTGCTAATTTCATATAGTTCTACCTTTCACATCATCTTTAAAATCAAAACTAATGTGTCTAGTTTTGGCCCTGCGACACTCTAATCTAAAATCCGACCATAACCACATCTATTTCATTAGAATCAAAACTAGACACATTCCTATTCACTATAATTCACCACTCTATCCTCCGTTATTTTAATAATTAGTTAACCTACTCAACATCTGATATCTCTTTAGGATTGGTTCCTACTATCATATTTTGCCAACTTTCCTATTTCAGGTTCTTTCCAATAACTATCATGGTTATACTCAAGATTTTTGTGATTATAAAATCTATAGAATTTCTTTCTCTTTTGCTCATCAAACAAGAATTCGACTTTGTGTGAAGGAATTGAATACTCATTGCCATGCTCATCTATCACATTTACTACATGATCGTCACTTGGGAAAACAGTCTCATCTACATACTTATATTCTTTTCCTAATCGCCTATGTATTCTTGGCCCACCACATAAATATTCTGTTTCAGCTTTGATCATTAGAACTTCTTCTTCAACTATTTCTTCTTCTTTTTCAATTACACTTGCCTTTATTAGCTTCTCCTGTTTTCTTCTCAATTTTTTCAATTTCCTATTCAATGTTCTCATTTTCGACACTCTCCTCCCTTAAATTGCTAATAATCAAATGGCCTATTTCTAAGCTTACTCATCATATCATCTACTTCGTTAGGTTTCCATACACCTACGTCACCATGAAATACATCAGGTTTCAATTTAACAGCCTCTGCTTGAGTAAGTTTACCACTAGCTCTGTAAAGCATGGAGTCTTGTTAAATTGCGATAAGGCGATCCGAGCTCTTCAGCGCAGCTAACATAGCCACAGCCAAGAAGCCTTGTTAGGGGTTGATTCTATCAAGGGCAGGCAGGTATTATGAAGACACTCTTATGTTTTAGCATCTCTGATTGTCTTATCTCTGATCATATTTATAAAAACTTCTTTTCATACTTACAACTTATAACTCCTACGACATCTAATAAGTTCCTGCTACATGATACTAACTTTATTCTCTTCTTCACTTTAATTCCTTATCCCTTATAACTGATAACATCTACTTGATATCAAAGCCTAACGGCTTTGATAGGGCATAGGCTTAAAAAGCAAGCCTATGCCCTAGATTCATCTTTATAAATACACCCTATTCTTTCTCTCTAACCCCTTAACATCAGCCATGTTAACCCTCAACACTTACAACTTTCATACATATATTATATTAGACCCCCAATTGATTCAATTGGACTAAAGAAGGTTTTTATTCTGTAGGGTGTTAAGCCTAGTACTTTATTTTCCCAACGACCCCTTCTTCCCTTTTTTGCCTTGATTCTTTTTTGATCATCTTTAATAAATTTCCTAAGATCTGAGGCAGTTTTAATTCCCTCAGCACGACAAAATAGATTTGCAACTCTTTCTGCCTTATTGTAAACGAATTTTCTACATTTTCCGAAAGTGCTAATAACATTCTCCCTTAGCGATATATTATTAACCCATCTACCGAGTCTTTCGTAATCAATCTTTTCATACATTATATACTTCTCCTTTTGCTGTGTAAAGAATTGCTCAAAGTCAAAATTTATCAAATCGTCTAGAGTAGAAATCCCTGTTTTTTCCTTAATATTTGAAGCTCCCCTGAACCTATGCTCGAAATGGACACAAGGTTCATCAACTTTCTTTGACATACGTGGATACATAATTGATTTTGATTTTGACTTTTTACTACCACAATATAACGTTTTGTCGGAGTATTTAATTTCCGAAATTATTGGTTCCTTTGAAACGTAAACAAATTGTTCACGTGAATACCTTTTCCTTAGATGTTCTAACATGAAGTCACGATGAATTAGCGACTCCTTTTTGGACGAACAGAGGCTATCACTTGCAATTTCTATGTAAGAAATTTTATATTTTGACTTGGGTTCCTCACATATTGACATGAATTTCTCATATTTTTTAAGGAGTATAAACGCTTCCATTTCTGGCTGTTCAATCTCAAGTCGAGATTGATAACCAAACTTCTGTGCCTCTTCACTTGCGTAGTCTAAGTGACATCTGGCAGAATGAGAATTAAGTTCTTTCAGCGGTAGAATGTTTTTGATGTAATCCTTTGAAACTTTTAGATTAATACATATCTTATCGTAGTAGTAAATCATTTCATGCCCTCCTAAATGCCCCTATTTTTAATTTAAATGTAAGAGAAAGGGGTGGGTAGGGGCATTCTACCCACCGTTCGGTGATCAACCTATTTCTCATTAAAACTTTTTGTTGTTGTTAACTTCCTAATATGAATATTCTGTTTAAACTCTCCCACAGATATTCTATGTCGTGTTTATGTCGTACGCAATCACACAAAAAGACACAAAAAGGTAAAAACAGAATAGAATCAGATCGACTAAAAATTGCTATAACCTTAATTAGATAAAAGCATTAATGAATACTTGCAAATAGATTAAAATAGATTAAAATGACACCAAAATAAGTTGTGTAAGTTTTACTATAAATATAAAGGCAACAGTGACTTGGATTTGGAGAAACCATGAATATACTGGCTATAGGTGCTCACCCGGATGATATTGAATTTGGGTGTGGTGGTACTATATCAAAATATAGTGAGCAGGGACATAAAGTATATATGCTGGTGTTGTCTAAAGGCGATAAAGGAGGAGATCCTAACGTCAGACAGAAAGAGCAGGAAAAATCTGCACGAATATTAGGAGCAGAAAAGTTGTACTTTGGTAAGCACGTAGACACAGAAATTATTCAGAATCAAGAATTGATAACTGAAATAGAAGATTTCCTAAAAGACATAAAGCCCGATTTTATTTTTGTTCATTACTTTGATGACACGCATCAAGATCACAGAAACCTGTCCAATTCGACCATATC
>Ga0257122_1001667_pt1 | contig 15075 bp, 14 predicted proteins | sample SI106_120metaG_FD_190146 | JGI IMG/M metagenome (GOLD analysis project Ga0257122, IMG submission 190146) | Marine microbial communities from Saanich Inlet, British Columbia, Canada - SI106_120 | ecosystem: Environmental > Aquatic > Marine > Inlet | place: Canada: British Columbia | collected... | reverse complement strand
CTAGCAGGTAGGCAATACGTAGATGGCGATGGCGATATAATGAACCAATGCGGCTGCGATAACCAGGGCGTGAAAGACCTCATGGTAGCCGAATACGCCAGGTATAGGGTTCGGGCGTTTCATGGCGTAGATAAGGGCGCCAACGGTATACAGGGCACCTCCTATGCCGATGAGCGTGACGCATAAGACGCCGGTGGCCGCAATCATTTCAGGCGCAACCCACACCGACATCCATCCCGTTGCCACGTAGAGAATCGCGACGAGCCATTTGGGAGCGCTGAGCCAGACCAGTTTGAGTACCACGCCTGCCCCAACGGCCGACCACATCGATACGAGTACGATGAAGCCGAGCCTATCGCCGAGTTTGAGCATACCGAAGGGCGTGTAGGTGCCGGCGATCAACACGAAGATCATGGTGTGGTCTAAGCGTCGCATCCAGGCCCGGGCTTTGGGGGTCCAGTTGATGCGGTGGTAGGCCGCGCTGGTTCCGAGTAGTGCAGAGAGACTGAGCCCGTAGATGGCTGCCGCTATCATTGCCTGCGAACCGTTGGCGATAAAGACGAGCAATGCGGCCATGGGCAACGAGACCAGAAAGGCCAACTTATGAGACACACCGCGAAGCGTAGGTTTCTGCGCAAGGGAACTCGGGGATGCGGCTGCGAGGGTTGGGACTTTGGTCACGGCGGCACTATATACAACATTGCCGCCTCGCGAAGTGTCTCAATTGGTTTTTCTAGAGACTTTTGGGTGTGATTTTTCGGTGCATTGGGCCGATAAAAGGCTATCGTAGCTGTTTGCGTCGTACGAGTGCGACGAGGAGTCAAATATGGTGGACAACAAGATGTCGGGGGACCTTGGCGAAGCGGGAGCCGAGCAGGTACTTGATTTATGGTTTGGGGAACTCAACGCCCAGGGGCGTGCGAGCCAAGAAAAGCGCGCGGGCTGGTGGAAAAAGGACCCGGCGTTTGATGCGATGCTACGTGAACAATTTCTTGCCGACCATCAAGCGATCGTTGCCGGGGAGCGGGATGATTGGTTGAAAACGGCAAGGGGACGGCTCGCTTACGTGATCGTTTTGGACCAGTTTTCCCGAAATATGTATCGCGGTAGCGCTGAGATGTACGCTGCAGACGATCTCGCGGTGAAAGCGGCCCTCGCTGCCATCGAAAATGGTGACGATAAGACGCTACCCGCAGATATGCGCAACTTCCTCTACATGCCCCTGATGCATAGCGAGGAATTGGCTATGCAAGAACGTTGCGTGGAACTCTTCCAATCCGCGCACGCTTCAGCGGACGAGGCATTGAAAGAAGGCGCGGCAAATCAGGTCGGATACGCGATATTGCATCGGGACATCGTTCGAGACTGGGGCCGCTTTCCGCACCGGAATGAGATCCTGGGTAGGCTATCCACGCCCGAGGAAATCGAATTTCTCAAACAGCCCAATTCGTCATTCTAGAACCGCAGTTGTCGGGAATAGACAGTCTCGCGCCACCGTTTTATCCTTGGGCTGTAGGTTGTACTAGCTGGAGAAGGAAATGATGACTCCAAAATTCTCGGTGGGCTTCGGCTGTAGTCTAATCGCTTTATTTCTTACGAGCTGCGTTGACAATCGGATAGTGGTCGACCAGGACGCTGCCGCTTATTCGAAGGTTATCCCTAGTATCGACGCGTCGGTCGACAATTCCCCGCCGCCTCTGGTTCTAGATGGAGCGATTTACGACAGCGTGACGGTTGTGGATGCTGGCGGGTGTGTTTGCCAGCCGGCGGACGAGGCATATCTCATTGGATCATGCGTTCCCACGCATTCTCTTTCAACCTGCGGCAAGAGCTGTGACCCAAAAGTCGAAAATTCGTGTGGAGACAAATGGGTATGTGATGAAAACGCCGGGACGCCAACCTGTTTTACGAGTTCTTTGAAGCCGGCCTGCGTGCCGGGTCAGAATATGGTCTTTGACGATCATACGTTGCGGATCTCGCCCACGCACGGTGTCGCCGGTCAGGCGGTCACGCTGACAGTTCGGGGTGGACATTTCTATATTGGGGCGCTTTTTTGGGTAGTCTCAATGGGAGGTGATGAGGCCATATCGGAACCCGCCGTTGATAACTGCAACATCGACGCTACCTTCACGCCCATGGCCCCTGGAATTTACCCCGTGTTTGTTGGCTACGGCAGTAGCTCGATCACGGCGCTTGCAGGTTTCTATACAGCGTCGGCTGGCCTTACCCCGCCCAATACTATCCAGCCCGGCTTTCCTTGTACGCCCAAATCAGGTCTGAATGTTTGCACGGAAGGGGGGGGCTATACCTGCACGTGTGACAACGGCCGATGCAATTGTACGGGCCCTTAGTGCTGGCCAGACTAGCCGGCAGCTTCTCCCAAAACCGAGACCACCGACAAACCCGCCCGCTTATATTTGTCTTTACGGTGTAACAATAACGTACGGTTGGCGATGGGGGACCTTCGTTTTGTGGACGGCACCGAATATGCAAAGACATCGTTCGGGAGATGTGCCGAGTTGATTCGGCGAAGGAGTCGTACGATGGGATATGCAATGAAGAAATGGGCGAGCGCAGGGGCTATGGCTCTGGTATTCGTTTTTTCCACCCATTCTGTTGAGGCTGCACCGCCCGCTGTTTCTCGCTCTTCGTTTCGGAAGCTGCAGAAACGGTTACCTTTCGCGAAGAAACTCTACAAACATGCGAAGCGACGACTGGAGGTCGGGCTGGACAAGGCTTTTTCTGCCGGCGGATTGGCGGTCTTCGTGTTGGCGGGGGAAACCCTGGGCATGAACTTGGCAGCGGGCGACCATCTAGGCGTCGTGGTGAGCGGTGCGACCGCATTGGGCGGCGGAGCGTTTACCGCGTTAGCGGCGTCTCGGGTATTTCACAAGTTCGAGGCCGCGAGGATGGTCGTAGCGGATACGCTCGCCGATATCTCCAAGAGCGGCGAAACCGATGCCCGTGCCATCGTTTCGAAAATGAACACCACCCTCGCTCGGGTCGCGGACCAACTCTAGCTGGGCCGTCCCCTCGTACTTCGCCGTCCGGGCGGAGACCAAGAAAAGAATGATGCCCGTTGAATAGATTTCCTCCAGCGACGTCTGAATTATTTTACGGGGAGGGAATATGTTTTTACAACAGAAGTGGTTCATCGTTCTGGTCGGCATACACGCGTGCGGTGGGGCCGTAGCGGAAGCCGCATCAAAATCATCGCTGGCCTCCGAAGTGGCCTCGGAACCCTATCGCGTAGGCGTACTTCTGCCACTGCCCGAGACCTCGCCTCAGCTGCCCGATTCGGCTAAGAAGGCGCAAAGGAGAATCAATCGAAGTGGCGGTATTCTTCATCATCGTCTAGAGCTGATGGTCGTCGACTCTACGCCCTTATCGCTTACCGAGCTTCTTCGAGAATTGGAGTCACTCGTTGCGGATCCCACGGTGAAGGCCGTTATTGCGTCGCTTACGGACGAACAAAAAGGTGTATTGGTGCCTTGGTTTCGGCGACGAAAGATCGTTCTCATTTCAACAGACCAACCGTTCAATAAGTCGGTTTTGGGTGCCCCTTACTTGTTTTCAGTTCGCAAGCCAGACTCTACGGGTGACAATTCGATGGCAGGCCAGGCGTTGCATCTGATTTCGCGGGGCCTCACGAAGACGGGGGGCCGAGCAGGCCAGGCCTTGGCAATCGAGCTCCAGAAGCTCGCGACCCTCAAGTCGGGATATCAAGCGAGCCGTTAGGCTTCCGTTTACGGGGAATGCCCTCCTAGAGTCTACAGGTCTTCCCGGCGATGCGCAGAGCTTTGGTGCGGGTTGTCGAGCTATAGGCTTTTTTGAACGCAAAATCAAAGCAGGATTCTGCTCCGGGGCGTAGGCCGCGGGTTACCTCTTTGGCGATAGAGAGTGCCTGGATTTTCGTATGCGTCTTGTAGGCTTGCGCGAAGGCGATCTTGAAGAGCTCCATATTCAACACCCCTCGACACGTCTTGCCGGCGAGTTCCACCGCCTTCGCCTTCGAAAGGGAAGAATAGGCCACCTTGTAGGCGAAAGGCATGCATTCGCTCTGGGCCTTCAGTCGTCGACCACGCTTATGTCCACGGGGGACGGGTGGCCCGGCGGATGGCGGGCGCCTCCTTGCTACCTTATGTTGGGACATCAAGGCATACGTCGCTCGCAGGAGATTGACCACTGCCTTCGCTTGAGCCGGATCTTGTGGCAGCTTCAGAGCGGCCAATTGAGCGAGCACACGCTGGTATTCTCGGGGTGAGGCCTCAGCCGTTGAACCTGGGCTCGTACCGAGCATGATGACGATTGAGGCGCTGCCGAGGATTTTTCTCATTGTCGTTCTCCGTTGTCTGCTACCTAGACGACGGAGCTGCGGCAATATTCAGGTCGATTGCAGACTTCTTCTTTTTCCTCGCGAAGGAGGGGAGGTTTAGGTGGAGCGGCATGAACTAGTTGGCTGGTTCGGGCAGAGGCTCCATCTGCGGCACGATGGCTTTTGTACTCTGCTCCAGGGGTGTTTCTGGCGCCGTATAGCGTTGGCAATAGACTTTCAACTTGGCCGCATGTTCCTGGAGGCGCTGCCGGAATTTGGCGTCGGCCATATCCCCCTCGATGGGCAAGGTGCAAATGCTGTAGGCACCGGCGGTGATTTTCGGGAATTTGGCCTCGCCCGTACCCATGGCGAACGCCATTTTCGCGCCTCCACCGGCTGCGAGGTAAACCGCCTGGATCTCTTTGCCCGTCTTCGGGTCAACGGGTTTTCCTTTGAATAGAAAGACCTGCGCCATTTGGATCTTGGTTCCCGCCTTTCCCTCTACCTTTACCCTCAAATTGATTCTACCCACGTCGATGGTGATGTCCGCGCGCACTTCTTTTCCTGCCTCGACTTTGACGGTTTTGCCGGCGCTGTTGGAACTTGTTCCGCCACCGCTCATGGCCAACACGCGATGTTCTCCTTCAGGAACACGTTCGAGTGAATACGCTCCGTCGCTGGCGGTCTTGACCACCAGATTCTGTTTTTGAACGGATTTCGGCGTGACGATCACGGCAATTCCGGGAGCGGGGGTGCCATCCAGTACCACTTTTCCCACCAGCCGTCCGAAAGGCTTGAGGACCAATTCCAAGCTCGCCGCTTTCGTTTCAAGGACGACCGCCTGTGGCAGAGACCTACCTTTTTCCGGATGGTCCGCGATGATCAACATCTCGGTCTTGCCCACACCTTTGAATACGAAACGTCCGAGGGAATCGGTTTTCATCGTTTTCATAGCAAACGATTCGGTAATGCCTTTGCCGACGTTGATGGTGACGTTCTTCCCGTCGCCCAAGAGTTGCTTGGCCAACACGACGCTCGCCCCCACTACGGGCGCGCCGCTTTTATCGACGACTTGTCCCACCACACCGCGGCCGCGACTCGCCTTTATCGAACCCACGTCGGTGATCGCTCTGGCGCCGATATTCACGTCGCGCAAAGTCACAGGGGCAAAATCCAAGCCGCGCAGATGCATATCGTAGCTACCGGGGGGAATGGACTTCACCTCAAAGCGTCCGTCTTCTGTGGCGACGGGAACGCCGGGGGGAAAGCCCACCGTCACGGTAAAGGATTTGACCGGCCCGCCATCGCTGTAGACCAGTTTTCCTTTCACGCCGCCGTCCGCCGCCAGAACAACCTTTACCCCAGTGTCTCCGGTTTTGGCGACAACCCCTTTCTTCACATGTCCACCTCTGCCGAGGGACGTGCGGGAGGCGCGCAAACGGTATTTTCCAGGGGGCAGGCCACGAAAGGTGAAGCCACCGCCACCGTCGGTAGTTTCTTTCGCAGTCCCGCGCAGGGTGAAGCCTTTGGCGGGGCCCTTATCCCAGATATCGGGCGTGGCGGTTATCTGCACTTCAGGTACGCTTTCACCTTTTGAATCGACTACGGAACCCGACAAAATGCCTTTGACGTCGAGCACCAACTCGAGGTCGGTTTGGGATTTCTTTCTCAAATCGACGCTGACGATTGCACTCGACGCATCTTTTCCCGCTGCCAGGACCAACAGTTCTTGTTCGTTGAGTCCGAGCAGTTCGAAATGCCCGCTTTCGTCGGCAACGACCTGTCGAGTCCCGCCTACTGCGCCTATTCCTCTACCCTCGGGCCGGACGCGTACGGTTGCCCAGGCCACGGGGCTCTTGCTCTCATCGACCACTCGGCCTGAAAGCAGGCGGCCCTGTTTGAGAATGATGGTAAGGCCCGTTGTCTCGTTGATGCCGTCCGTGGCTCGGGATTCCGATGTCGACGGGCGAAAGCCGCTCTTGTGTGCGGAGAAACGGTAGTTTCCCGCAGCGAGTGCAGAGGTCGTAAATTTGCCTGCTTCATCGGTCAGTCCGCCATCCGTTTTGGGTTTGGCGAGGGAGATCAGGGCGGAAGTATCGACGGCCATCACCTGTGCCCCAGCCACCGGTTTGCCGCTTTCATCAACAACAGTTCCGGAGGCGACAGCGCCCTTTGCTATGGTGACGCGGCTTTCGAAGGGCGTGCTTCCCACATTATCTGGAACCTGCAAGAGTTGGCGGGTCAATGCGAACCCGCTGGCCGAAACCACCAATTTGGAAAATCCCCGGCCTACGCCTTGAAGCTTCGCTTTGCCTTGGGCGTCAGTTGTTGCTTTGAGCGACTTCGCTCCGCCCTCAATGGAAACAAGGGCGCCGGTGACTGCCTTTTCTTGGTCCTTGGTGACTACGGTAACGATCACATTGGCGCCACGTTGCGTTCGCACGATTACGGGATCACTGCTGTCGGTCAGCCGATGCCGTACCGGGCCGCCAGTTTGATTTCCTTGTTGTGCCCAGAGGGAATAATTGCGGCCCACGAGTTTGTCGAAACGAAAGGTCCCGTCCTTTTCGGTGACCGTCGTGCGTTTTGGATTGGAGTTGATTCGTACGACCGCTCCGGCCAATGACAACCCCTGGTCGTCTACGACCTGGCCTTCCAATAACAAGACGCCTACGGGGTCATCATCCATGAGTACCCGTGCGGGGGCCGTCGGCTCGTGCGTAGTCTTGGGTGACGGTGAAGCACGTCGCTTCGTGGCCTTGCGGGTTTGTTGGTGGACCTTTGTTGGCGGTGGCGTCAGAGTAGCCCCGTCGTCCTTTTGCCGTAGGACGTAGATCGTCGCGAGTGTTACGACCAGCAATGCCACAAGTAGTAGAAGCTTCTTGTTCATCCCTATCCTCCGCTTCTTGATACGCGGTTCGTATCGCGATTGACCCCCGCAGACTGGACCTAATCTGGATTTGGTGCAAGCAGCCGATGCCATCGGTGTACGTGACCAAATGCGTTGGTGCGAGGGACCATTTCCATCAGATGCTAACCGCCCCAGATGATCCGTTGCGCTGTTTGAGCTTTTAGCCGTACTCAGGGCCGAATTTCTTGCACCATTGGCGAACCGTTTCGTACTAGACCTCGACACCACGTTCGGCCAGTATGACTTCCATGTCTCGGATGCTTAGTGAGAACCAATAGTATAGTCAGACGGTTTCCGCGGAAGCCGGTCGTGAATACAGTATTTATCCCTTAGGGGCTGTTGGGGAGGAAAGCTAGCGCTTTAGTCGGGCGAAGACGGCGAGCTCTTCCGCTGATGGCTTCGGGCCCGCTTCGTCGACTGTACCATCGCGATTGACGTGACGGTAGTAGCCGCTGCTGGCTACGAATGATTCCTTCAGCACGCCCGCGGAATTGACACCGTGGGTGAAGAGCCGAATGGGATTCTTCTGAAAGTGCATCCGCCAACGAATCTGACCGTTTTCTTGGCTCCAGCCCGTTGTCGTAAGCAGCTTTCCTAGATCGAGACTGCCCGTCGATCGACTGTAGGCCACCTGCTTACCGTTCAAATCGTATTCCCAAATTGCTGCGGCTTTTGTCTTGCCAAGGCCAAACGTCCACTCCCGCCGTATCGTAACCGTTCCACGCTCCGTTGGCGCAACTTTGTATCTCACTCCATCAGCGCCGCGGATGGTCTTTGCCCGAGTTATTCGCTTCAAGGAGCGCGCTCCCTTGCTGGTCATCAGATATGCGCCGTTGCCCTTTGCGCGCTGCCTCACGGTCAGCTTCGCACCAGCGTCGCTGGAAAAGACGGCTGCCAAGAAGATACTCAATCCAAGGATTTTGGCTTTCATGCTCTTTCTCCGTTTGCCTTGCTCGGCCGTAACGAGGAGTAGGGGCTGCAATGGCTATGCCGGCAACGATGACTTGAAATCATGGAGGAAAGGAAGGCAGGGGGCTCCGATATCTGATAACGGCGTATATTGTTCGACGGACGTTCTATCAACATCAGGCTGCGCAGGTCGGCACCCAGGTTGATCGGCTTTCAGAAAATCAACCAGGGTGAGGATTGCTGAGGATTGCTTGGGCATCTTTGCCCTGCCGCGGATTGTCCAGAGAAGGATGTTGTTCGAAGAGTTCGAGATGTCTCTCCGGATATCGGAAAGTGTCAACTAGTCAACTATGACACCATTTGTTATGACACCATTTGTTTGACTATGACACCATTTGGCATTTGGCCAAGATGCGTAGGTCAACTATGTCCGATAAAGTAGGTGGATGTGCGACAAATCTGGCGGCTCGTAGGGCCCGCCCTGTAGGGCACCCTATCGAAATATCGTCCGGCCCTCTGCGATTTGTACTTTGATTACCCACCTTTCGCGATGAGCTCCACGCGATTTCTGTCCGTCATCAAAATGTTCCTGCCATTGGTCCGTGGCTTGCAATTCGGCCCGTGGACGAATGAGAAAATCACGAAGGAGTCGACAATGCACAGACGGATCATCTTTCTATTAGTACTGAGCCTCATCCCCTTTGCAGCGTGGTCTGCTCCTAAGGCTCAAGCGCCTTCGCATCGCGGACCCATGACGAAGGCCGAATTGCGGCAGGTCTATCGTAACTTTCGCAAGGGTCCGGACAAGGCGCTGCGAGCGGCGGCGAAACGGGTCTTGCGGGCCGATAAAGAAGGTCGCCCCTATAGGGGACGCAAGTACGAAGTCGTTGAAACGATGCCGGGAGAATTGGTGACCATCAAAGAGCGGGGCAAAAAGCTCGATGAACGTTCCCACGCCAAGCTAGAGCTAGACACCGGCGCAGTTGTGGTTCATGGCCGAGCCTATCGTCAGGAGCAGGGAAAGTCGACACGTTCGCAAATTTCCCTGAGCGTTTGGGGGGGATGGTTTTCGTTTGGGGAGAGCGCCGACGAATATCCAACGGGAGGAGATAAATATTCTCGAATCTCGCGAATCTCCAAGCAACCAGACGCCCGGCATGGGCCGCCACAGCATTCGTCTCTATACGACCATGAATGGTTGGACCGAGACGATGTTCCAGGAAGCCGACGGAAATTATAGGCGTCATGGAAAGGAATTGCCGACCTCGGACATCAAGCACCGATCCTGGTTTCCGCGAGCAGCCGAATAGTCGCCACCGAAAACGCCGATCTTGGTCTTCGCGCTAGAGTTCGACTGAAACGATCCAGAAGTGAAACGGTGTTGGCGATTATCGGTCGCGTCCCGTCAGGCTGCGAATGGCGCTGAGTCCGTCGTTGGGTCGGAATACTGGATGACTTACGGAACCATTTTCATCGCGAAACGAATGGGGGATCAGGTTCACCGTCGCATCCACGAGAGCGGCGACGCAGAGGCTTTGGAGAAATAGACGTGAAATATCTTGGCTGGACTGAATCAATTCAGCAGGTCCAATCCCGACTGCAATGATGGCAACCACCGCCAATTCTGCGCCTGGACCCGCGAGGGAGATGGTGGCTCTGCGCAGGCGACCTAGTCCGCGGCTTCCCGGCAAAAAGCTAACAAAACCAGAAATCGGCCAGATTCGAACTTCGATGGGGACACCGCCGACGGTGCCGTTCCAAATGGGACGGCCGAAGCCCACGACCATTTTCTCGATGTGGGCGCCGAAGATGCGCGCAAAAAAGGCGTGGCCGGCTTCATGAATGACGAGCAAGGGTATCCAGGAGACCACGATGAAAATAGCGGTGAGTTTTGCGGGCTGGAATTTGACGAAGATGCTGGCGGCGAAACCGCCCATAAGGGCCAATCCAAAAATCAGAAGGAAGCGCCTTTCTGATTTTGTTAGCGGTTGATCTGGCATGTGTAAAGACTAACATGGCCGCGGGAGAGAGGTCGGTGCCAAATTGTCGTTTTCTGCCTCGCCTTTTTCGCGGCTATTTGCTAGGCCAAACTGTGTTTTGCGAAATGAATAATCGTCGTGCCCTTGGGCTTATTCCTGTAATCGTCTTCATCGTGGCCTGCAGCGATGAGAGCGGTAAAGATGCATCAGTACCCGATGGCGGATTTGACGGCGACATCTCGGTAATCGATGGTGCTAGCAATCAGGCGCCCGTTATCAACGGATTGGTGGACCAAGAGGTCGACGAGGCGAGTCTGCTGGACTTTTCATTTACGGTCACCGACCCGGATGACCCTGACGAAAACGTACGTGTTTTTGTAAGCGGCCTGCCGCCGGGCGCGCTATTCGACGAAGGAAATCGGCGGCTGAAGTTTCAACCCGATTTCATTCAAGGGGGACAGACTTGGACCGTGACCGTCATTGCAAGTGACGGCAGGAATGACAAGCAGGGAAGCTTCAAGATCTCCGTCAAAGATACGATTGTGCCGCCCGAACCGACTATCACCGAAACCCGAGATTTTGGCGACCATTTGAGGCTCACGCTCAATCAGTCTACGGATAGCTTTCTGGATAGTCCCGGATATACCGGTCGTAGTTTTACCGCTCGCATCTCTGTACCGAAATCTGCGAACGACAACAACAAACTCCCCGTACGAATGGAGTTGCACGCGTTCACCGGTCAACCGCGTGACGCGGGTAGCGGCAGTGAATTTCAAATTCATCCCGCAGACCCTATGGATAGTTATTGGTGGGGGTATTCCGAAAACCTGCCCGCGGGTAGCCCGACTGCGGGAAGCGTTCCCAACTACACACAGCGCCGCGCACTGCATCTGTTGGGTTGGGTCCTAAATAACTACCCCGGCGCCGACCCCGAAAGGGTTTGGGTTACCGGTAACTCAATGGGTGGGGCGGGGGCGCTGAAACTGGGTTTGCTCAAGGCGCGGCATTTTTGTTACGTCGAATCCGTAATCGGTCAAACCGTAGCTGCATTGCATCGGCCACTGCGGGTTGAACAACTTTCAACGTTTTGGGGAACTCCAACCGACAATCTAGATTCCGGCGACGATACGAACGGAGTTTGGCACCGTTTGGATTTGACGCGGGCGATACGCGATAATGTTGAGGTCCGGCGACAGTTCGTTTTCACCAAACACAGCAAGGACGATCCGATTATTCATTTCGGTTCCGTCGTACAGAAGAGCCCACTAACCGCCGTGTCGTTCTACGAAGCATTGCAGACCTACCGCTTGGGGCACTACGTTGTCTGGGATGAAGGTGGACATGGTCAGGACGACCCGCTGCTGGGCCCCTTTTGGTCCGATTGGGATTGGAATCGAATAACGGATTCCCAAAGCAGCTTGAGGCGCGACTTGCCATTTCCCGCGTTTCACAAGAGTTCAGCTGACCAGGATCCGGGTGATGGTACCGGCAACGGGAAAATCGTTTGGCACGAGAATTCCGGGTACGCGGGCGACTTGTCGACACCGGGTGATACGGGGTGGGCTGGAGATATCGCGGGTGCGAGAAATCGCTTCTTGCGTTGGGATAGCAGCAAGATCATAGACGCGCGCGACCGGATAGAGATGCCTTTGCGGGTATTCGACGGTGAAGGAAAAGACCCTCCTGCCGTTGGGTATCCCTCGATTGGCAACAAAGTCGACGCGTCGCTTCCCATTCAAGTCAGCGTGAGTATTCGGCGTGTACAGCATTTCCAATGCTTGCCCGGCGAATCGATCGCTTGGACATTGGGCGAACAGAGCGGAAGCGTTGTGGCTGACGACGCGGGACTCGTCACCGTTGAAAAACTCAAACTGACGACGCAATGGCAAACGTTGGTACTTCAACGGGCCCAGTAAGGGTGACGGTCGTCATTGCCCTATTGGGGAGCGAGGCCCAGTATGCGGGCGGCGTTCTTGAAGTATAGCTTTTCCAGCACATCTTTCGGTAGATAGAGCCCGTAAACCGCCCAGAACCCCTGCCGCCCATTGGCCGGGGCCGTGTCCCAATATTCATCGTCAGTTTCGAGGAAGCGGTAATAGAGTTGATAAACCTGGGCGCGTGGGAAGGCATCGGTGCCGAAAAGGATCCGGTTCTGGTATTTCAGAAAGAACCGCCGGGCGGTGTAGGGCTGACGTCCCAACTCGTTGATGCGCGCATCGATATCGACGTGGAAGTTGGGGTAGGCGTCGAGCCACTTTCCGACTTGGGCCAGGTCTTCCGGATGATTCCCCATATGCGCCCCAATGAAGGTCGTTTGCGGGTGTTTAGCTATGACGCGGTTACGCTGTTTTAACAGTTCACTATGGCTGGGATAATCTTTGCCGAAAAAAAGCCAGCTAGGGTTCTCGTTGAGCTCATGCCAACGCTCATTTTTTGCATCCAACGGCGTGAAGAACGCTGCAGGGTCGGCGGAGTGGATTACAACAGGCCGTTTGAGTTCGGCACACAGGCGCCAGATGGGGTCGAGTTTCGCATCATCGATGGGCATCAACCGGCCACCGTCGTAGCGAATGCCTAAGCCCAAACTCTTGTGGAGCTTCAGTCCTTTGGCGCCGGCTTGAAAGGACTGGCGTAGTTGCTTTTCCGCATTACGCGCCCAGTTGGGTTTGTCGATGCCTTCGAAATCGATCTGCGCGAAGGTTAGAATACGTCCAGGGTACTTTCGATCAAAGCGCGCCAAGTTCTTTTCGAGCCGTTGCCCCCAGTAACCGTCTAGATTGACCACGGCGCGTACACCCATCTGGTCGAGGACCTTGATCAGCGCGGGTACGTCTTTGGCGCTTTGCAAATGATTATGAACATCGACTGCGGGGAAAGCCGGCTTGGTTACGAGCGTGCGCTTGACCTTGAGTTGGGAACGCGGTTGCCAGTGCTTGAGCTGCAACTGTCGAATGTCGGCAGCTTGCGTCTTACCTGTCGTCCTCTTCGTTCCGGCTTTATGCGCGCACGCGGAAATAGACGCCGAGATCGACAAGGTGACGAACAGCACAATAGATCTTCTAGCCTGAATTTTCATCGTTTCAGATATCCAATGGTGCGTCGCATACGTCACGACGTTTGCACGTTCCGCAGGCGGCGCCGCGCCAGATATGGTCGTAGGCTTCTTGGACTTTGTCGATCGCTTTGGCATTTTGGGTCACGATCCCCATTTCGAAATTGCGTCGTTCGCTAGCCTTGACGCCGAGTCCGGCCCCGGTCCAATTGGCGCTACCCATATACAAGAACTCTCCGTCGACCACCACCAGCTTCATATGCTGGCGGACGCATTGACGCAATTCGAGGGCACCTTGAACCAACTGGGGATGCGCGTCGTAGCTATCTCGAAATGAACGAGAGGGGAGGGTGGCGTGCAAAATTCGTAATTCGACGTTGCGCTGGGCGAGCTCCGAAAAGACCTCGAGCATGGAGCGATGAGATCGCCTTCGAACAATGGTCGGGCGATCGTCTTTGACCATGAGATCTTTGAGGTTGGCGGTGGCGATCCAGACGCTAATCTGAGCCCCACAGACCGCTTGCATAACGGTATCGTAGTGCCCCGCCCCACAAATGATACGGCAATCATGTAGAGGCAAGGGGTGGTCAAAATTCATGGGCTGGGGGGGGCGTTTCGATTTCGAACGAACGCCATATTCAGTCTGATTGAAGTACCGAGGATAGGATCCACTTGCGTGTCTTCCGGGGCATTGGGGATGAGTAGAAGATCGCCACCGACAGGCGGGCCGCTCTGGCCACGGCCGCTTACTTCCCGCAAAAAGGCCGAAACATAAACCCGATCGCTATGTGTAATCCCTGAAAATTTGTAGGTGACGACCTTACCCCCGCTTATGTCGATGTCGTCGGCGAAATGCGGTTCCACCACGTTTTTCGCCGTGTCGTGGTCATCGTCGTCTTGGACGTAGATCTCCAGTGTTCCGACGCAGTCGTCGCTTACCGTGTTGCCGCAGACAACGTCGTCTGCCAGGGTGATGTCCCCGAAAAGTTCCCAGACATTTGCGGGCAATGCGTCGGTACCGTCTACGTTGGGGGCGATCCACGTATCGTGGGGCCCATTGCCACCGTCCTGGTCATGGGGGACTTGGGGGTCCAAACAGCTTCCCTGGAAACAGTACTGATGGCTCGCGCACCTTTCGGGGGGGCAGTTCTCCTCCGATTCGCCGGGGTGATCACGCTGCTCCAAACACGCGGTGGCACTAACCAACACGATTACGAATGCGCCTCTTCCAATCCACCGCCCGCTCCAACCCATTAGAAATGTCCCCCGATGCTGAATCCAGCTGACGAAGGTGCAAGTCTGAGCTGTAGCCGTGCGCTCGTTGCCGCCGACTTATTCGCCGGGCGTGGCTCTTCGGGGCGGCTCACGAGCAGATAGGTCGCCACGCCGAGCAAGACAGCCGATACCGCACCGGCCGCGTAGCCTGCGATGATTAGTTTTTGGGCCGGGGCTACTTCGTGTTCCCAGCGTTCCTCCATCTCTCCAAGGGTCGTAGCTTCGCGGTAACTTGAATACCCGTTGGCTTGAGAGGAAATACCGGTTCCGAGGAGTATGCCCGTCGCCACCGCTGCAGCGAGACCCGTGCCCAATGTGGTGTAGCCCCAAAGGGTCTTCTTCCTTCGGCTACGCTGTGCCTCTTTCGCCCGGACTCGTCTCTCGCTAGCGGCTTGCTTTTGGCGTTTTCGTGTTTCGGCATTTTGACGATCCGCTTGCGCCTTGCGCGCCTTCTGTTCGGCCAAAACCTGCGCCTGCGCAGTGGCCTGTTCTTTTTGCTTCTGCCTTTCCTTTTCCAGTTCCTTTATCCGCTTTTTTACCTCGGCTTCGTAAGGAGAAGGGGTATCGGGTTCCGCACGCGCCCATTCATCTAGGTAGAGTTTGTAAAAGAAGAGCGCCTTATCGAATTCGTCCA
>Ga0257122_1001666_pt1 | contig 15092 bp, 11 predicted proteins | sample SI106_120metaG_FD_190146 | JGI IMG/M metagenome (GOLD analysis project Ga0257122, IMG submission 190146) | Marine microbial communities from Saanich Inlet, British Columbia, Canada - SI106_120 | ecosystem: Environmental > Aquatic > Marine > Inlet | place: Canada: British Columbia | collected... | reverse complement strand
TCGACCATTCTACCGGCATAGAGTACCAAGAGGTCGTCGCTTATTTGCGCAACGGAAGAAAAATCATGGGTCGCCAGAATGATTGCTAGGCCCTCGTCTTTCAACTGCCCCAATAGACCGAGGATCTGTCCCCGCACCGACGCATCGAGTGCTGAGGTCGGTTCATCAGCTAAGAGCAATCGAGGATTTCCAGCCAAGGCGATCGCGATCATCACCCTCTGGCAAATTCCGCCGGAAAGTTGGTGCGGATAATCTTTCGCTCGCTTGTCTGGACTTGCAATGCCGACACGCTGAAGAAGATCGATGGCTGCTGAAAAAGATGCCTTTGCGCTCATCTCACCGTCACCTCGCAGTGCTTCGGCGATCTGATGCCCCACTTGCATCAGGGGATTCAACGCAGCGTGAGGATCTTGAAAGACCACACCAATCTCGCTACCTCGAATCTTGCGAAAGGCCTTCTCGTCGAGGGTGGAGATTTCCTGCCCCTTGTACAGGGCTGCACCATCGGTTTCGCTAAACCTGGGCAGCAACCCCATCAACGCCAACACCAGCGACGATTTACCGCTACCGGATTCCCCCACGACCGCAAGGCACCGATGGGCGTCCACTGAAAAATATACGCGATCCAATGCCCGATGATCTCCATCTGGCCCCGGATAGTCGACCGAGAGACCTCTGACACTAAGAAGTGACGCCTCACTCATAGGTCGACTCTAGCATGCCACGATGGCCCGATGGCTCCCTCTTTTCCCATTACCATTCTCGGTGAATACGAAAGCGCATCAGGCTTCGGGCACGCACCGTCGTCAATCCAGGTTGGCAACGCAATAGACGGCGGTAGCTGCGCCGAGAAAGAGTTGTGTTGGAAAATAGGGTCACAGCGTTTTCGGCCTGGGGAAGGGCGTAGCGATGGGCCGAAGCAAAGCGACGACGATATCGTTGATTGCGAAACAGATCGGATGCCTCCAATTCCGCACGCCCCACAAAATTGACGGTTAGAAGACCACGTTTGGCGAGCAAGCGGCACAGCGCTGCAGCCCACCGACGATCGACGGGAATCGCCCGCTGAGGCTCGCCATCTTCTTCGCCAAAAAGATCGTCGATGACGAAATCAAAAGGCGGCCCATCATAATCTTCTACCCATCCGCGGGCATCAGCGCGAATCAACGTCACATTCGGCGCATCGATTTCGAAGAAACGGCGGGCGAGTTTGATCTTCAAACCGTCGAGCTCAACCGCCACAATCTCTTCCACGTTCAGATAACGCCTCAGTAGATGCACCGCCGCGCCACCGCCAAGCCCCAATAGCAATACCCGGCGAATCTGGCCCTTCGGCGCAAATAGGGCGGAAAGACAAAGTGGATCCCAAACGTCACCCGTAAGCGGCGCACGGGGGTTAAACTGGGTATGAAGCACACCATCCACGTAGAGTCGGCGCGTGGATCCTGCACTACGAACTTCCACCGTCTTACCGTTCGCAATCTGGCTAAAGAGAACCGCCATGGTTCCAACTCCCTTGCGTGCACCCGAGGGCGATCTCCGCGTCATCCAACGCCAATTCTACGACAGCAGATGACAGGCAACCATGGCATTCCGAATGCCATAGGTGGCACATAGGACGCCATTGGCCACAGCTGGCATCCGGAGGAATGCGCCGCGCGATTCGACGCAAGACGCTGCCCGGCATAAGCCGTTGATATTAACGGCGTTAATTAGCAGCGCACGGAGATGATTACAAGCGCCCTCTGGTATGCGGCATGCATTCGTATCGGGCATTCACATCATCAAGGGAGAGCTCGATGGCATACCGAATCCGTCAACCCACCGGTCATTTGCGAAAGGCCTGGCTCCTCGGTGCCCTCTTTGCCGTGTTAACCACCGCCGCATCCTGTGGTGACCTACCACCCGCCGACGCCGAATGGGTCCCCCCGAGCCACGACAATGAGCAAGATATAGCGGACATCAGGGGCGAACCTCGCGACGTGAAGGAGACGTGCGGCAACGGTTTTCTTGAGCCCGGCGAGATGTGCGACATCGCCATAAAGGCAGGCCCGGGAAAATGTGTTGAGGAATGCCATAGCGATGACCAATGCGTACTCAGCCTCTCGATGGGAACCGCATGCGGTCTCACATGTACCCAGCAGGCCATCACCAGCTGCAAATCAGCTGACGGTTGTTGTCCGACGGGTTGCGATAGTAGCAACGACACCGATTGCATGCCGCAATGCGGAGATGGTCTAGCGGAGTCCGGCGAATCGTGCGATGGAAACGATCTCAGCGGAAAAGACTGCAACACCCTTGGTTTCGATGGCGGACAGCTCACCTGTGATGACGCCTGTACCTTCGACACTGCCGGCTGCTCCAACGAAGAACCGCAGCCGGAACCGCAACCGGAACCCTATTGCGTACGCTACCTGACGAATACGATCAGCAAGAACGGCATTGTCCGGGGTATCTACGCGGCCAACGTCGACTCCAAATTGGCTGGCCAAGAATATCTGGTGGAGATCGCAGCCACGAAGAAGATCAACCTCCCCTTGGTTACAGCGGGCACGTGCGACTCACTTCTGGCGAGCTGTATCAAGGACCTCGTTGAGGTATGCGGAAGCATCGATGGCCAACCGTCCCTCACGTATACCAACAGTTGTATCCTAATGAATGAAGTCTTGACGCAAGCGGGACCAGCTGGAAAATCGAGCGCGACCTATATCACTGAAACCTGCATCTAGCTCCCGCAACAGACGCATCACCTGAAAACGGAATGCCCCCTCACCACTGGGGTCGCCACACGTCACGAACTGCCGAGACAGTAGACACTGTGGCCGGCACCCATCTGATTCTCATACGACGGCTATTCTTCACCGTCCGCCGTTCTCTCTGTATTTTCAACAGTATCCGATCTGGCATCCAACTTGCTCAGTGCCCCGCCAATGACATTCGGCGTTAGCCGACGAGATTCGCGGGGGAAGGCGGAACTGGAAATGATTTGGAGCCACGCCACTTGGTAGCGGCACTGAAAATTTATCGTCTTAGGTTGGACGAACGGAAAGGGAAATACAATGCAAACGAAATCCAAACTCACCATCGCCATCGCCCTGGTCACCATGTCATTTGGCTCGCTCTCATTCGCCGCCGGAAATAATGGTCGCGCCCCTGTTGCAAGACCTCCAGGTATTGCACCGGCGAAACTTCTGCGCACCCATATCACCGTACAAAAAGCGCGTTATTCCGCATTACGCGCTGTCGAAACAGCCACAGGCGAACGCCTCAGGTACGGCCGTTCAAAAGCCAAGGTCAGCCAAAAAGGTATCTTTGAAAACGGCGACCTCTTGTTGCTCGTGAAATGGCAACCAGAAGTCATGACGGCAGGTGGCCCGGAGAGCTGGCAGCAAAACACCCGTACGGTCTATAAGAAAGCCCGCTATGTTCGCACGAGCAATGGCGCAAATTGGAATCTTGAATCCAACGTGTTGAATGACGGACGTCTCACGCAACTAGGCATCCTCACCCAAGCAGAGGGATTGAACCGCGCTCAGAACGTTTCGGACCGCAGCCACTATGCGAAATTCAAAGGCCCCATGGACTTTGTCGGATGGACCAAGAAGGGCGAGGGCATGATCTATCGTCAGGGTAATGGCCAAATCCAAATCCTCGACGGTAAGTGGGGCGTGTCCGCCGACATCGCCATCGACCGCGTCGTCAACGCCCAAGGAAGAGGCGAAACCACCCTACAACTTCCCAGCGCTGGCGGAGCCTCCAACTGGGCTCTGACGAAATACGTCGCCAACTAGATTCATCCCTGCTGGGCAACCGCCCGCATCCCCTTTTTAGAGCTCCCACCCTCCGATACTTACAAAACCTAGCTGGCTCACCCCACGGTCTGATATCGTAGCCTAGATGAAAAAAGCGGAAAGGCTCATTCAACGTGCCATCGGTCGGGGCGACTTTCCGGCCGCGACCTTGCTCGCCGCCCGAGACGGCCAACCTCATTACCACGGTAGTTTTGGTAGGGCCCAATTGGCTTCGGTGTATGACCTCGCGTCACTCACCAAGGTCCTCGCGACGACCGCGGTGTTGATGCGGCTGGTCGATGAAAAGAAGCTGGGTGTAGCGGAACGCGTCGAGACCCATCTCCCTTCGCTAAAGAGGCGGAAGATCGGAAAGATCCGACTGTCCCAACTCCTCACGCATAGCTCCGGGCTCGTCGCGTGGCGTCCTTTCTACGAAGAGCTCAGAGAGCTCCCCCAAAACGCTCGAAGAAAGAAGTTACATCAGCGGCTAGCGGACGAAAACCTGATCAGCAAACCCGGTCAGGATGTTGTCTATAGCGACCTAGGCCTGCTACTCCTGCAATGGGTGATCGAAAGACGAATGTCGGCCCCTCTCGACCACTTGGCCCAAAGGCTCGTCTATCAACCCCTTGGGCTCGACCATACTTTCTTTCGGCCACTGTGGCGCACCACGAATCGTAAAGACCCCACCACCGAAATGTCATTCGTGCCCACCGAATATTGTACCTGGCGCAAACGCCGACTCTGCGGTGAAGTTCACGACGACAATAGCTTTTCTCTCGGAGGGGTCACCGGTCATGCGGGGCTTTTTTCCACCGCCCATGACATTCACCTGCTATGCCGGGAATTCTACGCAGCGTATCGCGGACAACGATCTATCTTTTCACCCAAAACCGTTCGCCGATTCTTTGATTGGCAGCAGCCAAACTGTCATCGAGCTCTGGGATGGGACCGCCCCTCTTTGCCAAACCTCCAACCAAACGCCGGTCGGTATTTCAGCGAAAATACCGTAGGCCACCTCGGTTTCACCGGCACCTCTCTCTGGGTCGACCTCGATAAGGGAATCTGGGTCATCTTTCTCGCAAATCGCGTCTATCGTGGCCGAGAACCCAACCCAATGCCCAAGTTTCGCCCTCAACTTCATAATGCCGTAATGCGCAGCCTGCTCGGCTAAACAGGCTATTGACCTCTTCTTTTCTTTAACATAGTTAGTGCCCATGTTTTCCGTTTCCGGCGCCCCATATCACCTCGTCGCCCAGCGCCTCCTTTGGGTCATCGTTATCTTGTCAGCCGCTACTGGCTGCAAAAAAGATGAGCCCCAAACGCCGGCGGCAAAGCCCCCCTTTGCCAATTCACCCTTCAAACGAGCCCCGCGCTGTGAACTGCAAGAGAAATGCAAGACGCACGGCTTCTGCACGGCAGCGACAACCGCTTCGATCAGCCTTGCCCCCCGCTGCAAAGTGGGTAGCGACGGCGATTGCCAGCGTTCTCATCTATGCCGCGACCTCGGGCTATGCAAACGGAAATCCAACCAAGCCTGCCGCGCCCATTCCAACTTAGCATGCGCAGCTGCTGCCATCTGCCAACAGAAAGGCCACTGCGCATTCGACCCAAAGACAATCAGTTGCATTGGCTGCGCTGGCTCCGAGGGCTGCAAAATCGAGGGCCGATGTACCCCGAGCAAAACGGGATGCATCGCCGCAACCGATAAGGACTGCGCGGCCTCGAAAGCGTGCAAGCGGGGATATTGCCGGGCCAAATCGGGTTTCTGCATCAACCCCAAGCTAACCACCCAAACCTGCAAAGAAGCGAAGGCCTGCCCAGAAAAGGGTCGCTGTACAGCTATTGAGGGACGATGCCAGGCGAAAAGCGATGAAGACTGCCGCGCATCGTTGGCCTGTCGTAGTTTGCGTTGGAACGGCCCATGCCTCGCCCAAAACGGGATCTGCGTTCGTGACTGTAGCAAACCCTGCCGACGTTATGGCGGTTGCCGGCCAGAGGGGACACTCTGCAAGGCCCCCTCCACCGACGCGGGTTGTGCAACGACGCCCGCCTGCAGGCTACACGGCTATTGCGCGGCGAGACAGGCCCTGTGTCGCGCAGCGACAAACCTCCACTGCAAAGAATCAGAGGACTGCAAGAAGTTCGGAAAATGCAGTTTCGATGGCAAAGAATATTGCCAGGCCAAAACACACGAAGAGTGCGCCAAATCTGAATCGTGCGTCAAAGACGGACGTTGTCTCGCGGACCGCGGAATTTGCATAAGAGGCAAGAGCCGCTAGCCGAGAAGATCGCGATTCAAATTCTATCCGCTACGGGAGTTGATCTATGAGCCTGAAGAACCCCAAAACAGTTTCGAATTCCAAACTGATATTATTCGCGCTTCCGGCGCTCATCGTATTTTCCAGTTGCAAAAAGAACGATCACAAAACCGGCACACCGACGACAGATCCTGCGACTGTTTCAGTCTCGAAGAAATCTGCCCCAACAAAAGCAGCGCCCAAAGAGATGGTAGAAAAACCAGCAGAAAAGCCGGCCGCAAAAAACGACGCGCTCACACCACTCATTGCAGATCTTCTAGGCGAGCACGATGGAAGACGAAATGCTGCGGTGTTGCAGCTTATGCGAGATGCACCCAAGGCGGTCGCGGCTGTCACCCCAGCACTAAAACACAACAAGAAGCCGATCCGCATCGCTGCTGCTTTGATCCTCAGCCGCGCCGGCAAGAGCGGCCTTCCCGCCTTCGTCAGCGCCTATCAGCATAAGGACGCCGCCGTACGACTCACTGCGATTCAAGGACTCAGCCTTCAACCGACCGCTAAGAACGAAAAGGCCGACCCGCGGGTAGCGACCCTTCTGAATTCTGCACTCAAAGATCCCGCCCTGGCCGTTCGGGTCGCCGCCACCGCAAATCTCCTGCGCGGCCAGTCCAACCCCACCAAAGAAACCCTCGCCCCACTCTTCGAAGCCTTGAAAGGTAAGGATTCCAGCCTACGTCTGACAGCAATAACGCTTTTGGCGAGCCTCGGTCCATCAGCCAAGGAGGCGATGAAGTGGTTGGGCGGTACCGCCACGGATAAACATCCGCTCGTGCGCTTTTCCGGCATCGCCGCCATGGCCAATATCAACCCCTCCATCGGCGGCCTGATGCGCGAGGGCCTGAGAAAGGCCCTCAAATCGCCCGATGCGGTAAAGCGGGGATCGGCGGCCCTGGCCATGGCGATGCTGGCCAAGCGAGATAAGGCCGACGACGATGCCCTCAAAGCCGCCCTAGCCGATAAGGATGAGGTCGTCCGACATAGCGCTAAACTGGCGCTTTCAGGCGCATTACGCCGACGCCCCCAAACGCAGAAGGCGCCCCAAAAGACGCCCCCCAGCAATCATTGACAGCTTCCGAAGCTTGGCGCTAACGTCCGCAACCGAAGATGCCGCCCAGGGCTCCATTACAGATCTCCGTAGAAATAAACCTTCTCGGCGGACCTGCGGCCGGTGAGCGGCGCTTTCGCCTCAGCCATTTGATCGAAATGCCGGGCGTGCTGCATTTGAGCAGCGGGCTTCCCATCGAAGGGGAACAAATTGGTAAAGTTCGGTTTACTCTGCCAACCCTACCGTCCACGATCGCGGCCGCGGCGAAACTCATCTTCGATCCTGAAAAGCCCGAACACGGTTGCAGAATCGAAATGCTCGACCTGTCGGCAACAGAAATCGAATCCATACGCTCCTATATCGAACAGAGGTTGTCGTGAATAAGACCAAAAAACAAACGTTAGATCCCACTGTTATTCTCAAAGAAAAGAACGAACGCGCACTTCTTGGTGGAGGCCTCACGCGCATTGAAAAGCAGCACCAGGCGGGCAAGCTAACCGCCAGGGAAAGAGTCGACCTTTTGCTCGACCCCGGCACGTTCGTCGAAATGGATCGCTTCGTCCAGCATTCCTGTAGCGACTTCGGCATGGGTGAAAACAAGATGCTCGGCGATGGCGTGGTTACGGGCTACGGCGAAGTTCGTGGCCGGCTCACGTACGTCTTTGCCCAAGACTTCACCGTTTTCGGCGGTAGCCTCGGCCTCGCCCACGCGCGCAAGATCTGCAAGGCAATGGACCTCGCCGCCAAGGTTGGGGCCCCACTTATCGGACTCAATGATTCCGGAGGCGCCCGCATTCAGGAAGGCGTTGTCTCCTTGGGAGGATATGCGGATATTTTCCTGCGCAACACACTGATGTCTGGTGTCGTACCGCAAATTTCCGCGATCATGGGCCCCTGCGCTGGAGGCGCGGTTTATTCCCCCGCACTCACGGACTTCATTCTGATGGTCGAAAAGACCAGTTATATGTTCATCACGGGGCCCGACGTCATCAAGACGGTAACGGGCGAAGAGGTAACCAAGGAAAAACTCGGTGGCGCTATGAGCCACAACTCGGATTCTGGCGTGGCACATTTTGCCTTCGCCGATGAGAAGGCCTGCGTGCAGGGAATTCGAGAGTTGTTGTCTTTTCTTCCTCAGAATAATATGGAAGATCCTCCCCACGAAGAATCCGACGATGCCATCGACCGCGTCGATGCGTCACTCGATAGTTTGGTTCCCGAGGAATCCAACAAGCCCTACGATATTCACGAATTGATCGGACGCATCGTCGACGATGGATATTTCTTGGAGGTCCACAAACACTACGCCAAGAATATGGTCGTGGGATTCGCTCGCTTCGGCGGCCAGTCGGTGGGCATCGTCGCCAACCAACCCGCCATCCTCGCCGGCTGCCTAGATATCAACGCGTCGGTCAAAGCCGCTCGCTTCGTACGTTTTTGCGACTGCTTCAATATTCCCTTGGTGACCCTGGTCGATGTTCCGGGCTTCCTTCCAGGAACCGAACAGGAATTTGGGGGAATCATCAAACACGGCGCGAAACTACTCTACGCGTTTGCCGAGGCTACGGTGCCCAAAATTACGCTGATCACCCGCAAGGCCTATGGCGGCGCGTACGACGTGATGAATTCGAAACATATCCGAGCCGATATGAACTTCGCCTATCCCACAGCGGAAATCGCGGTTATGGGAGCGGACGGTGCTGTGAATATTCTCTACCGCCGCCAACTCAGCGAAGCCGAGAACGCGGATACAGCGCGTCTCGACTATGTAGAGGAATATAAGGCTACGTTTGCCAATCCCTACAAAGCTGCAGAACTCGGCTATATCGATGAAGTGATCATGCCCCGCGATACCCGACCCAGGTTGATCAACGCCTTGAGAATGCTGCGCAACAAAAGACAGGAAAACCTGCCGCGCAAACATGATAATCTGCCACTCTAGCCCTTCTTCCGTACCCGCAAGACATTTCCAAATCCAACGACAAGAACCATCACAGCGGATAGGAGGCTGATCCATAAGCCCCATTGTACCGACCAGGGTCGATATACCAGTCGGAGTTGGTGTTGTCCTCGGTCGAGGAAGACCCCCATCAAAACGCCATTGACGGGAACGACCTGAGTTGGCTGGCCGTTGCTGAGGGCTTTCCAGCCAGGATCATAGCTATCGGCCAATACCACGAGCCCGGGACGAACGAGGTCGACGTCGAGGGAAAGCCGGTCCAACGAGTCGCTTTGCCAGGCGATCCTCTCCTCGCCGGCTTCACCTCGGCCTGGAGCCTTTTCCGGTAGGGGCGCTTCGAGTACCGCAACATGGCGCAAATCAACTTCGGCTTGAGCGGCCATGGAAATCGCATCTTGCCAATTTTTGGCCACTGTTGTCCTGCGTACGATGCGGGCCCGACCCAAGGGAGCGGAAAGGGAAAAAAGCGCGGCCGGCCCGCTGAGAGCAACGCGATTGACGGATTCTGGAACTGTCATTTTCGCGGGCGCGAGTATCTGATTCAGCGACAACCCGATAAGCCCCTTGCTCAGACGTTGGGTAAAGAATCGAATTCGCTGACGGTTGATCCGATCGCCGACGGCCAGCGAAAAGTAGCGCCGGTAACGCTCAGTTGATGCAGGTACATATCCCCCCAGCGACGGAAGGCCCGCTCGCACCGCGCTATTCAAAGCGAGGGGAGGCATGATCAGAATACGCCCCCCGAAAGTGGAACTGGTTGACTTGGCCGCATCTACCAAGTTGCTCGCTAAAGGTGTCGGGTCGCTGCGTAGTTCGATCCTACGCGCGGCGAAAAGGGAAAGTTCAGCCAACATAGCTATCACCAACAACCAACGCAGTCTCGTCGCACCGAGTCGCCCGAATATCGCTATGCCAACGAGGAGAGAGATGGTCGGTAGGATTACGGGCATGGACCAAAGCACTTTCAATCCACCACCGAAGAAGAGTGAACTCGTCGTCACCAGAGCGACGATGACCATAGTGGAAAGTAGGAGCTTCCGCCGGTCTAGCCACGAAACGCCAAAGGCGATCAGTGGTACGGCCCAAAGGCTGGCAAGGGCAAGAAATCGCCCTGGAATGCGAAAGAGAGACAAGAGCGGGATCACCCCGCAGAGACCTCGATAAACAAAGTCTATACTCAATAGGATAGAGACGAGGAGCAAGATGAAAAGACCGATGGCTTTTCGCCGACGGACACCTGGTTCAACCGAATCAATCTTGGTGGTGTTGCTAGGACGGAGGGCCGCGAAGAAAGCGCAGATGACAAAGACCAGACCGAGCAAGCCCAAGAATGCGCCGACTTCCCATTTTCCTTGCACACTGTCGGGCGTCAACAGGAGCTCCAGAGTTTTCGCTTGCAGCGATGCACCTGCGACAAACGCCGGATCTTCAGTCAAACGACGACCGGACCTCGAGGCAAATTCCAACGCGGGTAGCCATTGAAGGGCCGAGAGCATGGCTGCACCAAACGCGGTGAATAGTAGAGCCCCTATTTGTTTCTTCCATGCCCGAGAGGTCCAGGCTTCAACGACCCGAAAGATCGCGAAGAAAAAGAGCGCCAGCAAGCCAAAGGCCACGAGTTGCGGATGGCCCGAAAAGACCAAGAGTGCGACCGAGAGCGTTGCTGCCACGGTGTGTCCGGCCGATGGCTTGTCCAACAAACGGTCTAGGCACCAAATCGGTAGAGGGATCAAAGCAAAGCTGCCGATCAGGCTGAGATGCCCCGCTTCAAAATGAAAAAAGAAGAAGCCGCCTAAGGCGTAGCTTGCCCCCGCTGCCAGTGCGCCAGGAGCCGATCCACTGAATCGATGAGCCAGTAAATATGCGCTGAACGCAGCGATCAATAGATGACCAAGAAGGGCTAGCTTTATGGCCCATTCGGGGGAAAAGGGAATAAGCAACAAGTTTAGAGGATGAAGAGGCCCTCCGAGGCCGGCAGCCAAATGGGGGGTCCCCCCCAGCAAGAAGGGGTTCCAACGCGGTAGTGAGGCATCAGAAATCGAACGGACCAAAAGATCCCGAAAATCCAATTCCTGCAGCAAGATATCCGTACCAGCGGGGAGTCCGCTCGCCCATAACGGCACGAGCGCGATCAGACAGGTCACTCCAAGGAGGAGCATTGCACCATGGGGAATGCGATTCAAGGATCGCTCGTAACCTCGGCTATACCCAGTGTGCCCATTTGCGACGGAGGCGTTGTCACATCGATCCCCCCTGATATCTGGGAATCAAAAGACCACCGGAGCGTCGTAGGCATAACCTGTCCTGGGTCTTCGTCGACAACCACAACGTCAATGCCTAGACGGTCACCAACGGTGAGTTCCTCGAGGTTGAAGAAGGGCGCCATAATCACCCCTTCGACGAGCCAACCCAAGGGGTGACGACCGTAAATAAACGAAAGGGAATCGGCCGCATTGATACCCTGATTGCCGTTGGCCACAACCTTCAGAGCATTGTCTTCAATGGCGAGCCAAAAATCCCCAGCCCCGAAGGCATTTCCACCATCGTAGTTCCCATCAAAGCCGATGGCGAGACGATCTGGCCGACTGACACTGCCTCCGCAACTTTCTACGAATTCGCCGTTTTCTTTGCTTGGACAGTCATCGATGACCAAGAGAGCTAAATGAATGGCATCGTCGCGCCAAACGATCGAGAGTTCGGCCCGGACATCGAGATCGGACGCCGCCGGTCCCGCGACCCGATGCTCGTTCGTGAGCACCAACGACGGTGACGCTTGCCATTCCCGTAACGAGCCATCGATACGCGGCGCCTCGGAAAACGCACGATCTCGTGGAATTGCCACAGCACTTTTGGACGGCGCAAAGGGGATGAGTTCGGTGAGTCCTTCTTCCGCGTTCAGTGTAAGCTCTCGTGAGTACCCGAAATAGGTGGCGGTACTTCCCTGGATGCCGCGTATTTCTACCCGATAGCCATCGCCCTGCTGAAACAGGCCGAGATCGATATCACCGGTGCCTTGGGCGGATTCCGCGGTTGTCTGTTCGCGGTAGTATTCGTCGAGGATTCTGACGGTATAGCTGTCGACATCAACTGTACCCCAGGGAAGGAGCTTGAGCGTCGCAAGACCGTCTTGGACGCAAGCGCCAAGCGTTGCCAAACAGAGCAGAGCCAAAAAACTCCGGTACAGCCATGCCGACTTGAATTCTAGGTTCATCTCGCTACGCCTTGTCGGTCCCGATCCATTTCGCCGCGACATGTTTTAGAATCGACTGAATGCGCTGCGAGTTCGACGTCATCCGCGTTGCGAATAACGCCCAGGACAAGCCTGCTCACATTGAATGCGCTGTGAGTTCAACGTCATCCGCTTCGCGAATGACGCTCAGGACAAGCCTGCTCACAGCGTACCATAAAAACGCAACAACCCGCAGTATAAGCTGGCTCTACCCCCAGCGGCAAAGCTACAATGCGCCTTATGTTGCTCAGGGCGACAATCGTTGCACTCTTCTGCCCACTCATCGTCTTGGTACAGGAAAGCCTCGTCCAGGCCACGCCCCAGACAATTCTCATTCGGGACGTGTCGTCGTCCGCTGTGCCGAAAGAACGGCGCAAGGCCGTCATTGATTCGCTGACTCAGGGGTTGGAAGGCAAGAAAGGCTGGCAAGTCATCGCTCCCCCGGCGGGCAATGACGGCTCGGCAATCGTCGCAAAAATCGATGGAATTCTCGCTGAGGCAAAACGTCTTTCACAACAATTCAAAGAAAAAGAGGCGCTCGCCCTACTCCTCAAAGGCGACGCCCTTTTCAAGGCGGAATTCGGCCCCCTCGTCTCGGTCGAGCCTCTCCGAAAACTGCTAATCGCTCGGGCCAAATTGGAAACGGACCTCAATCAGCCGAAAAAGGCATTGGCAACGCTACTGAATATTTCCGCACTGGACCCCGAGTTCAAAGTCGATCCGGGCACGTTCGTCCCTCGCCTTATCAAGCGCTACAATCGCGCAACCAAGAAACGCAAACGCCGACGCGGCGCGATCCTTGTGGAGAGCGACCCGGAGTCACTCCCCGCGTGGGTCGACGGCAAACCGTACGGTAACACGCCAACATCTGTAGTCGTTGTTTCAGGAACTCACTACGTCGCCGTTGGCCATCCTTCAGCGACGGTAGGGCAGGTCACGACTGTAAAAGACCGCAAAACGGCCCTGATATCGTTAAAGGTACCGACCCCCAATCCCACCGACGACAATAGCCTTCGCGAAGAAGGGAAGGCCAATGACGCCAACTGGATTGTGACTGTCAATCTAACGCCGCGGGGCGTGGGCTGGCAGATCAGCTTGCGAGCCTTGCGTAGCAATACAATCGACGTAGCCTGGACCAAATCCAGCAAGACCGTCACTGAAGAAAAGCAGACCTGGGCCTCTGCCGAGCTGGCTGTCGCATTGCGAGACAAAATCGCACCACCCAAGAACGAACGCATTGCCCAGAACGGACGAAAAAAGAAAACCCAGAAAGAAGAGAAATCGATCGTCAAGAAATGGTGGTTTTGGACGATCATCGGCACCGCGGTAGTGGGTGGAGCCGTGGCGGCCACGGTGGTTCTCACGCAACCCGAACCGCAAGTACAGCTCGTAATCTCGCCCTAGCCCGAGACCGTTACTTCAGAGAAACGAATTTCTTTACGGTTTGTCCTGCGGCTACCTGCAGGGTGATCTTCTTGCGCAAATTCAATGCGGGATTGACAAGCTCTACCGTAATCTTACCGGCCTTTACCGAAAAGGGTGTGGCCGACGTCGTCCGCTTGGTGTCGCGTCCGTTGATGAATACCTTAGCCCAGGGATCTGATTTGATGATCAGTTTACCCTTTGCTGCAGACTCCACAGCCACCTGCCTCTTCGGCACTGCGGTAGCCGCCTTTTCAGCCTTCCGCTTCGCCGCGCTTTTCCGCGCCGCTGCCCGTGCCACTGCCCGTGCCGCTGCCCGTGCCGCTGCAGCCTCTTCCTTCTTCCGCTTTCTCTCCAGTGCACGCTGACGACGTTCTTCTTTTCGGCGCTCGTTCGCTTCGATATCCGCCTGCGTGACCCGCTTCCTTCTTTTCGGTGTTGCCGACGCCACGGGTTTCGATTTTTCAACCTTCTCGGTTTTGTCGGTTGCCGCCCTAGCGACGACTTTTTCCGGACGTTTCTGCGCTGCGTCGGGCGGACGGAGCGCGAGCCTTTCCGCTTTGCGAACATCAACGGCAAGAGCAACCGTGGCATCCGACTGAGTCGGAGTTTGTTGCGCTAGCGCCGTCGAATCGGTCCCCAGTTCCTGAGCCGTAGCCAGCCCCTGGTCGACACCTTGCACCGTAGGCACGACAGTATTCGCATCGCTGAGAAAGTGAATACCCAACCAACCGATGACACCTCCCAAAGGCGGCCCCAATAGACCGACCAAGAGCCATGGGAGAATGCGGCGGAAACGAGAGCTTCCCCCATCGTGGGGAACCAAATAGGCCACGCTGTCGTCATCGCGTAGGCTCGGTTTCGTAGGCCACACCGGAGGTTCCGGATCCCCGTTGTGATATTCGACCACCTCAAGTTCAGGACGAACTGACGGTTGAGGTGGCTGCGGGGGAGAATTATAACTGTTCGGAGAATCGTAGGGGCGATCATAGACTGGCGTCGGTGCAAGTTCTTGCTGACCACCCACTTCATCGCCTCTAACCGAAGGCAAATATCCATCCGGTCCTAAGCCGTGCGCAGGTGTCGGCTCGGACTGTCTCTTTTCACCCAGCGCGCGAACAAATTCGATTTCGTCGGAAATCGCCACGGGTGCCAGAGTCTTATGGGCTTCTCGACCTAGCCCTTCAGCTTGACCATGCCCGCCTGGCGGTACGACCACGGCCTCTTGACCGAGCCATGTCCGCCGCCGAGCTTCCACCTCGATCGAACCGAGTGGCTGCTGTGGGTGCCCTGTCGAATTCGGTGGGAAAGCGTCGATCCGGGG
>Ga0257122_1001663_pt1 | contig 15121 bp, 18 predicted proteins | sample SI106_120metaG_FD_190146 | JGI IMG/M metagenome (GOLD analysis project Ga0257122, IMG submission 190146) | Marine microbial communities from Saanich Inlet, British Columbia, Canada - SI106_120 | ecosystem: Environmental > Aquatic > Marine > Inlet | place: Canada: British Columbia | collected... | reverse complement strand
AAAAAAGCGAGGTGTAAGACGTTGTAACAAAACACAACGTCATAGAAAAACAAAAAAGAAATAGATAACCTATGTTAAATTCATTTTTTTGATTTGTTTTTGTTTAGTTATCCATTCTTTATCTAAATCCAATATAGCACCACTATAGTGTGTATGTTTTTGTTCAATATCACTATAATTATCATATTGTGTAACAGTTAATGGTGTAATAATATACCAATAATCCTGCATTTGTAATTTCAACCAATAACGGTCAATGGCGTATTCATGTTTATTATTAGGATTTTGTATTAACTTGGATAATCCTTCTTTGAAATTAACAATTAATGTATCATAATACTCTTTTTTCACAATATATCCAGTGGTGGTTTGGCAGTAAAACACCCGAGATGCATAATCGTATAATTTTTGAAAGGGTGGACAATTATTTCCGCTGACAATTAATACATTCCAATTAATGGTATCATTATCAACAAATTTGGTCAGGTTTTGTTTAAATAATTCTGGATTGGTGAACGTAATATCATCTTCACAAATAAAAACTTGTTCGTAATCACGTTTTTTTGCTAATTCCAGACATTTTATATGACTAAGTGTACAGCCAACAGCCGGTGATTTTGGTTGAATTCCAGCAACACGTTCTGCATTAATTTCCATTTTCTTAAATTCTTGTGTAATATGTTCCAATCTATCTTTACGATGTTCTAAATTAATAAAGAACGTATGTTCAAATAAGTCCATATTATGAATTGTATATTATATATAATTCATAATGTTTATATTTATTAGTTTTTCCGCAAAAGTATTAATGTGGTATTTCTATTTTTTCTAACATATTATCAATAGATGCCTTAGATTCATTACGAACGATTTGTGTATGTAAATCACCATGAGTTTGTTGTAATATTTTCATATCATTTTGTAAGGTCTGCACTGTTTGCGTTAATTGAATCATATTTTGCGACATGGTATGTAGATTCTCTTGTATTATTTCAAGCACATTGTCTTTGTTATTTGTGTCATCTTTCCATGAGACCGTTTTTTTATCAAAAGTAGGTTGTTCAAATTCTTGAATTGAAATATTAATATTAGAATCAGTATCTATATTCAGTTTTGGTCGTTCACCTTCATTTGAAGGAATAGTAGGTGGTTTCATCTGTGAATTCATAGGAGGTGGGATATGACTCATATCATATTCGCGCTGCTTAAGTTGTTGTTGAATTAGTGTATCCATATTTTCAATAACCCCGTCATCATTTTTTTCTGCAAAATTCACATCATTAGGAACATTGCGTTTATTCATAAGTGCATATTCTTGTTGACGTTGTTCAAATTCACTTGCATAAATGTCTTGTCGGTTATTGGTAACAACGGGTGGGGTATTTATAGAATATGAATTAACAGGTTGAGCTGCAGGAGTATCATTGGTATGCGATGTAGGATTTGATGGGGAATTGGTTTGTTCCCGTACATTTTGAATCATATACAAAATCGTTTCTTTATTAATACGGTTTAAATCATTTACTGTTATTTTTTGGTTCCTGTATTTATCATAAAAATGACTTATGATAGTTTTGAACCATTCAACTTTATTATCAGGGTTATAATGTGAAAAAAATGTTTGAATATATGAATTTTTACTGATAACATTCCACAGTAATTCTTGATTTGCAGATACTACATATAATGACATGATGTATAAAAGTATGTCATTATATCTATATTTGTTCATTAATTAATGTTTTTTTGTTTTGCGATGTTTAGATTTTGATTTACGTTTGCGTGATCCTTTCTTTTTCTTCCCCCCCCCTGCTCCTGCTGCTGCTGCTGGTTTTGCTGCTGCTGGTTCTGGTTCTGGTTTTGAACTTGGAACAATAATTACATCTTTTTTATATGAATGAAAGAAATTAGTTTTTTTTTGTTGTTTTTCTGGTGGTAAATTATTATTTTCAATAGCTCCAACCAAATTTGTAAAAAAATATTTTACTTGGTCGTTTGGAGAAAAAGTGTCGTCCAAGTTGTTTGTATTGATTTTATAATCATTAATATAAAACCCTTTGCTGTTTTCATCTTCACTTCCAAATATTTCTATGGTAATTTGCGGGTCAGCGTCTTGTGATTGATTATTTTCATCTCCCTTATTTATTAATTTGTCTAATTTGTATTGGTACTCCTTTATCTTTTTTTCAATCTCTTCTTGGGATTCTTCTTTACTATTAAAAAACCAACTCATTATATTATATGTAAGTTATACTATAATGATAAAAAATTACGAATTAAAATATTTTTTTCTATATCGATGCATATATTTATCTGGTATTCGTTTATTTTTAAAAAAATCTATTTTTTCCATATAATTCTTGAAAATTTTCTTCTCTGTTTTATTGGTCAACATCGTAATAATAAAATATAATGAATACATTCCACATTCATTGTTTTCATATTGATGTTCCATAGGACAATTTTCATAAAAATGTATATGCATGGGGGTTGCTAATTTGAGTCCTTGTTCTGTAATACGTGTAACTAATACTTTGATTTCATCGGGGATTGACTCACCATTGCTATCCATATAAAAAATGAATTGGTCTTCTAAATCAAGGAATAAAGAAACCCAATGAGAACCATCTTGTTTATGATTGTCTAAATTAAATACAATACCAAGTTTCGTCTTTCCTTTATCCCAAAATGATTTTAAATCAAATGTACAAAGTTCTTCCCATACACAAGTACCATCTTGTTCAACGGGGCGTGTATCAAAGTCGATAGGTGTAGGTCCAATAACCCTAAAGTTTTTATGAGATTTTTCATATTGTTTGAGAACCGCTGCAATATCAAAATTAGAGAGCCATTTGTCAGGGTTTTTTTCCCAAGATGTTGGGTGGTCAGGTGCAAAAGAATTTTTATCGAGTTTATTGCGAACTTGAGTATCTGTAATTGAATCCAACCAACAATCTTCTTTATCGCACATTTTCAACTTATTTTTTAATTCTTTCCATATTTGTTTAGGTTTTTTAGATTTGATAATATTTGTGCGATGACTTTTATTGAAAGAATCTTTTAATTTATATAACACATCGTCGGTTAAACAACTAATCCCAACACTGGTTTTCCCTTTTGTAATAGGATTGCAATTCATGGGTTTTAATTTTCTGGTTTTGGTAGTATTTTTTTTATTACGTCTTGTTTGCATGGTTAGTTATATACTATGTAGATTAAATAGTCTTCTTTTTCTTTTTCTTAATTCACTGTACTTACTGCAAAAGTTGTCTTAAATGATTCTGTATTACCAAATTAGCGTTTTGAAAACATACGCATATCATAATTCGCCATAGGTACATTCCCTTTTTTAATGACCCGTTCTTTTCCCCATAATGAACTCATACAACTTTGGTCATGAGACGAATCATCATCAACGTCATCCATTTTGCCGAATAACATATCATCGTCCTCATTTGTTTCATACCAACCATTGTGATACTTGTTTTGTGTATCAATCTTTTTCATTTTAAAATGACGTATAAGTTGTCTGGTATATGCATTAAATATTTGGTTAATATCTGTAGAAATTTGTAAGTCAGGCGTATCAATCATATGAGCAGTAATTTCTAATATTTTGTCTCTATATTTACGATTATCATCAATAGTTTGATTATCTATATTAGCTTGTTCTGGATTGATTTGTGCAACATATTTACGATAATGATTTTGATTCATTAATAATGAAAGAGTTAATTCTTCCATATCAGTATTGTTGACAGGGTTCTCTAATTCATCGTTATCTTCCAAAAAAGATTTATCAGTAATAGAACTTGCTTGGTCTAACAACTCATCATTGGAATCATCAATATTATCAGTGGAAGCATCAATATTGTCAGTCATATTAATATAACTAATATATAATGTATATATGGTTAATTTTATATTTATGTAAGAAAAACTAATTTGTATAATTGATATAAATTAATGATTTAGTAGAACTTCATTCATTAGAATGTTGCGACAGTACATCATAAAATATTAATTATATAACATGTTTATTATAGTACCATATAAATTATAATATATTGTGCTATACTATATATAGATGTCTACAAAGAACGGAAAACCAATTCCTCTAAGAACAGCAGATCAAACAAATTCACGTAAAATTTTAAGTAATGGATGGAACCAACAAAATGTAATTGGTACGATTAATGGTAATGCACGTGTTTTAACTCCTTTTCGCGCAGCAAATAATTTAGGTGATTTCCTTGTACGTAAAAATTATATATGTGGTGGACCCAACCAAATAAACCCTGGTAAAACAGGTACAAAGACCTCAATTGGTTCAATTATAAGCATGTGTGATAATAGTGGAGTAGAAGGTGCATCATGCAATCCCAAATTTGTTTCCGATTCTTCCGATTATGTACGTTTTCGTAAGTTACGTGCTATGAATAAAAATTACACAGCATAAATGTGAATTCAACTGGTAAGGCAAATTAGTTAATGCGTCAGTATTTTAGTCAACAATATAATTTATATCACTATGTTATAGAATCATTGTGATATGTTTAAAATGATGTATAGTAAACAAAATATAAATAATGGTGCATTATCTGGTGCAAAACCAATGCCTTTAAAAGATAGTACAAGTGATAATCAAAGTTCATTTAATATGGCAAGATATACTTTTGTGGAAACGATTCCTGCAGTACCAAATACCAATAATGAAAGTTTAGAAAAGAAATGGTATGGAAATCGTGATGCATCTCAAATAGTAGCAAACCGCCGCAATGTAGCAGTAGGAAAAGGTTCATTAAATGCAAATGAAGGATTATATTCATTTACTGCTTATAATGAAATAAATGTTCAAAATACAGCATTGCGTCGTGCTCGTGCAGGTGGCTCGGTCGCCCCACCTAAAAAAAATGCTCGAACAACAAATGCCCCAACTCCTTCTTTTTCCCCAGTGCAATATTCAAATGTAGATGGAGTGGTAACTAACCAATCTATCAAGAATTTTTATGGAAATAATGCCCCCCATATGTATCATTAAATTATTGCGTATTAATTCGTTTTATTGATATAATCATTTGACATTATAAACATTAGACGAGTATTATTTTTAAATATATTGGTATTATTTTGTTGGACAGAGAGAACCTGTTCAGGTATATTTAACTGGAATATGTATAAAATACATATATAATAGACAACACTGATCAAAAGTAAATAGGTCATTATTGTAGAAATTATGATAAAGATAACCGTCCCATAAAGGATTTTATATTTTCAATTTTTTTCACACTATACAATATATTGTGAAATGTACAGTTATTTAGTTGAATTTTTAGGCGCTGCATTCTTTATTTATGTTATTTTTGCAACAGGAAATCCTTTAGCGATTGGTGCTGCATTGGCTCTTGCAATATTAGTAACAAGTAATATATCGGGTGGTCATATTAATCCTGCTGTAACAATTGCAATGGCTTCTGCTGGTAAATTACCAACAGATGAAGTATTGCCGTATTGTTTAGCTCAAATCTTCGGTGGATTAACCGCTCTTCAATTATACAAACGTTATCAATTATAAATAAAATATATACCAGTTATAATTTGAAATCTTCACTGGTATAAATCTGCATCGGTGTAAAAATTATGTAATACAAATGATTCATTACATAATTTATTTAGATTTATTCACGACACGAAATAATATAAATAATCCAACCAAAGATAAAGAACCAATATAGATATTAGTTATTCTATTTGGTGTAAATATAACAGAATCCTCATCTGCCTCTTCATTATCATCTTCCTCCTTCTCATCTTTATTTTGATATATTCCATGAATATTAGGTAATTTATTTTCAATATGTAATTCTTTGAACGCTTCAATATTTGCTTGTTTTTTTTTAGAATCAAAGTGAATTGGAGAACCAATAAGTGGTTTCCATGTTGTGCTTGGGTCCATATTTTCAAAATTATCCATCAATGGACATTTTTTTACAGTGAAGTTGTCACGGATTGTTGTACTATTACCTTCTATATTTCGGCGTCGTTGTTGTTCTGATGATAATTTTGGCAAATTATTAAGAAACTTGTTCATTTATTATATATTATATATACACTAACTGACATTTTATATTTATATAAATGCTAAATATACTTAGTTATCAAACACACATAGTTGTAAATTATGTGTGTTTGACCATAATTATTATCTTTTTACAGAATTGGCATTTTTTTTAATCATTTTTGCTTTTTTAGCTGCAGATTTTGCATTTTGAGTAATTAATCTTTTTGTTTTTGCAAATAGTTTAGCTTCTATTTTCGCCTTTTTCTCGGCAATTTTTTTCGTTTTCGCAATCTTTAGTTGCATCTTATTAGATTGTACGCGAATTCGTGATATTATATGTTTTTTATAATAACGACGTATTTTACGTTCATAAACTAATAATTTGTGTTGTCGTTCTGTTTCTTTAACCGTTTTAGTTATTTTTATTAGATGATGTAGAAACCGAATTAGTAAACGTTTGATTTGATAGTCAAAATCATCATTGAATGATATAATAGTAGGAATAAGATTGAAACAATATTGTACTTGTTCGACAACTGCGTTATGATAACGATAATGGAAGCCGGGTTCAGATGATAGAATCATACGTTTTGTATAAGGTGAAAAACGAAGGTCTTGTTTTAACAATTTAATTAGGGGGTGTGTATGTATACATTGTACTCCAGTCTTAAAAAACACGGTTGGAGGTAATAATTGTTTAAAGTTGGGTTTGGTAAAATAATTATTGTTGGATTTTGTAAATAATCGCATATAAATAAGTTGTTCATATTTATGAAGAAGAGTGGTTGTTTCTTTTGACCTATATAAATAACGCATTGTATCTGTAATTAGGGGCGATAGCATTTCCAGCCGTGTTTCAATGTCTATAAAATTATATATAGTGAATTTTAATTCAATGGGTAACCATTTTATCCAATTTATCCAAGGTTGGTCGCGTAACATTTTAATAAATATATAGAATTATATAATTATACAAAAATATATTTATATCAATTTATATCAAGCTTTATGTGGTGCATAATTAAAAATCAGTATTGAACTCAAACACATCTGCATCAACAGTTTTATTTGCAAGTGCATATTCTGAATTAGTTCGTTCAAAAAAATTCACTTTTGATTCTACACTAATTAACTCCATAAAATCAAACGGGTTTTGTGAATTATATATTTTATCATATCCCAACTGTAGGACTAATCTATCAGCAACAAATTCAATATATTGTGTCATTAATTTTGAATTCATACCAATCATGCGGCATGGAATAGCTTCAGTAATAAATTCTGTTTCAATTTCAACTGCTTCTTGAATAATTTCATAAATACGTTTTTTATTTATTTTTTTTTGCAATTTTGAATACAGTAATATAGCAAATTCAGTATGTAATGCTTCATCTCGTGAAATGAATTCATTTGATAAAGTAAGACCTGGCATGAGTCCGCGTTTTTTGATCCAGTATATAGATGCGAAGGACGCCGAAAAGAATATACCTTCGATAGCAGCAAATGCAACCAATCTGGCTGCAAAACTACTACGGTTATCTCCTATCCATTTTTTAGCCCAATTGGCTTTTTTTTCAATACATGGATAATTTTGTGTAGCTTCAAAAAGTGTTTTTTTTTCTGCACTATCTTGAATATATGTATCAATCAATAAACTATACATTTCTGAATGAATATTTTCCATAGCAATTTGAAATCCATAAAACGCCCGTGCTTCTGATAATTGTACATCACCCATAAAGCGACCCGCCAAATTTTCAAGAACTAATCCATCAGACGCAGCAAAAAATGCTAATACCATTTTTATAAATTTTTGTTCATCACCATTTAACTTGTTCCAATCATTAAGATCCTTGGATAAATCAACTTCTTCTGCTCTCCAAAAACAATCAACTTGTCGTTTATACATTTGCCAAATATCATCGTGTTTAATAGGAAACATAACAAAGCGGTTTTCATCTGGGGTTAAAATACTATCGGGCGATTGAACTTCTGCCATGGACTTTGCTAGATATTATACTATATAGATTTTATCTTGTTTTTTTTAACTATATTATGAATCAATGAGTATAGTTTTTGAATATATATTATTAGACTTAATAGCATAAATACAGTTAAAATATAAAATAATTTAATAAAATATTTCCTTACGATATAACACGAATATAATTTATTATTGGTTTAATTATTACAACTCATATGTTTACATTCATTTGAAATAATAGTATCTGTCCATACTATATTTAAGATATATGAACTCACCTGAAGTTCAACCACTGGGTGAGCCCAAAAAACGTGGACGAAAATCAAAGAAACAACTTGAGAAAGAGATGATGAAAGAATATCATTGTGAAAAACAAGAAGACTTTGAAATAGTTCCGTTTACTCAAAAAAAATTATATGAAAATATGCAGCATTTATCTAATGTGGAAAAACAACGATTAGAACAAAAATTTACAACACCGAAACCAGGAGCACAGCGTGATTATTATAATTTATTAAGTCAACGTACGAAAAAAATAGTAGTAGCAACTGGACCAGCGGGAACGGGAAAAACATTATTTGCAACCGAAATGGGTGTAAGGAATTTTCTAATGAATCATGTAGAAAAAATTATTTTTACACGCCCATCGGTAACAGTTGATGAGGATTTAGGGTATTTGCCTGGTACATTAGAAGAAAAAATGGCTCCCTGGATTCGTCCTATTTATGATATTCTATATGCATTTATATCACCAAAAGATGTGGTTTCATTAATCGAAGAAAAAATAATTGAAATTTCCCCACTCGGTTTTATGCGTGGACGTACATTTAAAAATTGTTGGATTATTGCAGATGAAATGCAAAATTCAACATCAGCCCAAATGAAAATGTTATTAACACGCTTAGGTGAAAATACCCGATTAATTATAACTGGAGATTTAGACCAACCGGATAGACATAATGAACTTAATGGTTTAGACGATTTCTTAGATAAGTTTAAAGGTAAACGGTCTTCCAGTATAACCAGTGTTGAATTTGGGAATAATGATATTCTACGTGAAGAAGTTGTTAAAGAAGTATTAGAACTGTATAGCGGAGATATTCCAATAAATTATCAGTCTAACAATTATGATGAATCATCTAATACTGATTAATTTATATTTACACCTTTGAAGATTTAAATCCGCACAAAACCAACTTACAGAAATTGTAGTATATGATACTAATGGAGAGAGGTTTTTATAATTGTTCCTCTAAGACACATTCGTGGGTGGGAGCTTCATTGCTATAAAAGCAATTTTGAGGTTTCCACATAAAAACCACTCAAAAACGTAATCAAGGCATTTCAACGAATGTGGGTCTGACCAACTCAGGTGCTTTACTAAAAAGCATCCCTCAATCAAAATATACACAGACTGGTTATGTCTAACTTTGAAAGGTTATATTCGTATTTTTGTGCGGATTTAAATCTTCAAAGGTGTATAAACATTGTATAAAAGTTGTATAAATATTTATATTATAATATTATAATATTATAATATTATAATGAATAATATCCTTCCATCACATAAAAAAATATGTGATTTTGCAAAACTTACTTTGTTAGTATATGAATATGGCAAAGCGTATACGGTTGATAATAAAACAACAATTGAAACATTTGTAAGTAACGTAGTTGAAAACAATGAACAAGATAATTATCGTATGGATGTAATCAATGAATTGGTCAAATCATCACCCCACGGAAGAGTTCATAAATTTTTTAATAATCAAACAACAGATTTACAAGTAGGAATTACCATAAGTGATACAAATAAACGTATTTGTGTAGTTTTCCGTGGAAGTGAAAGTAAATATGATTGGTATTATGATTTGGCATTTTTTAAAACCCAATTACATGATGATGTTTATGTTCATGGAGGGTTTTATACACAGCTACATGAGGAATGTATGTATGAACAAATTACCATTGAGTTGAAAGATTTGCTAATGAAATATCCAGATTATGATATATATATAACAGGACATAGTCTTGGTGCTGCATTATCTACGCTATATGGTTATGAAATATCAAAAGAAATACCAAATAAAATAACTGTAGTTTCATTTGCGAGTCCTCGTGTAGGTAATACCCCATTTAAAACTGCGTTTGATTCTCAACCTAACTTAACTCATTATCGTATTACAAACAAACGCGATATAGTAACCGCTGCACCTAATATAAATTTTACACATGTTGGTATTAATATTACGTTAACTGATAGCAAATATACTATTTTTTATAATTATGATTATCCGTGGTATTACTTTACATTTTTCACATGTTGGAGTATTGGCGAACATTCAATGGATGTTTATTATGAACGATTGACAAAAAATATATGGTATGATAATAATATTTAAAAAACTCATAGTTTAGTATAAATTTATTTCGGTATATACATTATATTATAGACAGAATGAATAAAATTCTAAAAAAAGTAGTTTCCATGGTTCCCGTGAAAAAGTTATTATACAACCGTTTTGTATTATATGGAATGTGTATTTTAGCATTAGTAAATGTAGTAATGTATGCAAATGTAAAAGATTTTAATTCGGTTGTTACATTATTAATCATTGGTTTTTTAGTATCTTTTTTTAGCAAAAATATGATAGTTATATTAGGAATAGCTATTGGTGTAACATATCTATTGAATTATACATCTGCCAAGTTGATAAGTGAAGGTGCTGAGAATATGGAAAAAGATAAGGAAGGGGAAAATAAAGAAGAAGCTACTGAAGAAACAGAAGAAAACCCCGAAGAAACAGAAGAAGAGACACCCGATGTTGATACCGCCCAAACTGATGAAGATAAACAAAAGATGTATAATAGTTTACAAACTGATTTCAAAGATTTTCAAAAAATACAAGATTCTATACTAACAGGTATGAAAGAGATAGACCCTTTATTAACTAAGGCTGAAACTTTTATTGAAAAATTTGAACATTATGGTAAACAGCTGGAAAAGAGTCAATAATAAGAGGTTGAATAATGATTAATAGCTATATTTTTGTATACAATATTTATATACAAAAATATAAATAATATATCATAATGAGTATTTTTTCAAGATTAAGAAATGCATTTCGTACGATATCACGTATTCCCCAAATGATAGCAGATGCCATAAAAAAAGCAATTGAAGACATGTTTAGGAATGCGTTTAGTGGAATTTTACAAATGATAGAAAATTTTAAAAGAATAGTATGTTTTTTGGAATCATTACCGCTACGATCCCGAAATGTAACATCGGGTGTCTCCAATATATTTGATGGTGTAGCTAAAAAAGTAGAAGCACTGGGGAAATCATTTAGTGTAGGATTTAACTCTACAGGTACATTATTTTCATATGCAGGTGAATATACGGGAACCCGCATGGAATGTGTATTGAAATTTATTAAGAATTTTTATAAATGTGCTATATTCTATGTTATACGAATATGTTGTGAAATACTCTATTTAATTATAACATTACCATTCATTTTAGTTGGTAATCTATTTGGCGTAGACATAGACCAACGGGTGTTTACACCAGCAAAAAAAGCATTTATGTACGGTGGCAAATTGGTTGGAATTGATTTTGAATTCCATTTGAACTATTTTACCAAAAATATTTATAAAGATTGTTTTTCATGTAGACGATTAAAAGATTCCGCACTCTCTAATGCAGGAAAAGAGTGGCAAGATACTTTCACCAAGAAAATACCACAGATTATGAAGGACGGTGGTGCAAAAGAATTTAGACGAGCCAAAAAACAATTCAATGAAACATCAGTACTTGTACCACGAGAACCACATAATGTACATTAATAAGTAATTTGCCCGATAATTTGTATAATAATAATGTATAACTATAGTAGTATATATTATTAATCATGGGGTTTGTTCAAGATGTTATAAATGGAGTCAAATACATGATAGAAACATTTAAACGTATTATTTGTTTTTTGGCTTCTGTATCAAAACGAATTAGTAATATAAATGCTGGCTTCGAGAATATTTTTAATGGAATTAATGTCGAGTTTGATGCAATCGGGAAAAGTTTTGTTTTGGGTGTTGATAGTATAAGTTTATTTGGTCTTTATATAGGTGAATTTATTACTACTAATTCAAAATGTGGATTTAAATTTGTAGCAAATTTCTTCGGGTGCGCGTTTTACTATCTAATTGATATCTTCATTTATTGTTTAAAAACTATTATATATTTTTTTGTTCAATCTATATACTGGCTTGTATTTACTCTTTTTAAATTAGATGTTTCTTATGTAGAAAAACAAGTGTATTTGGCACTATCTGCCGTAGATAAATTTATATCCCCTTATTTAGGGTTTTCATTCCTTGATATACATTGGCCAAAATCAGTCAGAGAAAAATGTTATTTATGTAAACGATTAAAATCATCAGCAGTTAAAAAGAAAGCAAAAAATATTGGAGTTACATTTAATGAAAAAATACCTAATCTATTCGGTAAAAGTAGGGGAATAATGCGTAGAGGACGTCATCAATTTGAAGAAATATTCAAAACCTTTGTTAGGCCACCATCTCAAGTATATTAGTTTTTTTATCACAATAGAATATAAATGGGTAAAAAGTGTGTTCCTGGACTTGTATGTATTGAAAATATGACATTATTTTTGTTAATTCTTATCATTTTGCTTTTTATATATATTTGGCATAGTCAATATCGTGTTCATCAAGGAACACTTGACAATACAAGCGACAAAATAGTTTTAGTTAATACCAGTTCGAATATACCACAAATGGTTCCTATTTCCAGTAGACAAGATGTTTTTAATGACCCTTATTCTCCGCCTGGAAAAAACCCCGTTGTATATCCACGGAATTCTGGAGATGTGAGAGGTATACCTGTAAATGTACAAACACGGGGTGTTGATAATGATTATCAACAAATGGGTATTTTAACCCGTTCTAACTATTCGGGGAATGAAATGATTTTACCATTAATGGGACGTAAACATATGTCTGGTCGTGATAAATGGCAATATTATACTATATCGGGTACAGGTAATTTGAATACAAAATTACCGATTAGTGTAAATGGACGCAGTTGTACAAGCGAATATGGGTGTGATGATATTTATAATGGGGATATTGTCTACGTGGAAGGTTATAAAGATACATTCCATGCTACAATTTACGAAAACAATCAGTTTCATTATATACCAGTCTAAAATGTAAATGCAGACAAACACATGATTATATATTCATATTTAGAGAATATTGGTTGTAATAAAATAAACTATATGTTTATTATATAGTTTATTTTGGTATGTCATTTTTTAACATAGATGAAAATAATATTTCCACAGACGAACCGATCAAATACATATATACTGGAATTTCCGTAAATCATCGCGATATTAAAGACCGTACTAACGATGCAAATTTAAATTCTATAAAAAAACAGAATTTACCTGATACTGAGGGTGAGCGAATACCAAACAAGAATACTTTTTATCAAATAAGTCTTAGAAATAAAGAACCTAATTTTATCTATGCAGGATTATCTCCTTCATCTTATACTGCAAAATCGGTTTTTTTGTTTGGTTTATTACATCGTAATATTTCAGGAATATCTTCAACCTATAATTCAAATGTTGTAGGTGAAATTGTTGTTGAACATACAAATACGAATAAACAAATGCAAAAGGTATATTCGTGTTTTTTAGTTAAGGAAATTGACAGTAATATAACTGAAGAAAACCCCAAGGGAGATACGACAGATAATTCACTTGATAATTTAGTACGCATGGTAAATAATAAGCTTCAACCTGAACAAACGTTTGATTTATCCTCAGTTATTCCCGAACAGACTCATTCTATACATTATGTTGACGGAGAAAATCATATTTTTGTGTTTACGAATCCTATCGAAATTAATAAAGATACTGCTAATTTTTTTAAAACAAAATTGGCACCTAAAACCAAATTATTTAGTATTTATCCTACGAACGAAAGTAGTAATAAAACATTATTTTATGGAAGTGAAACCATCGTATTAAAAAAACCCCAAAAAACAAAAGATAATAAAACCAAAACAGGTGATGATGTTGATACCAAAGAAGAAGGGTTTCGAATAATTGAAGGTATAGATAATGATGATGATATATACATAGATTGTTCACCAACTGGTGAAAGTGATGAAACTATAAAAGCATACAAAATCCCGATTGATAGTGAATATAGTGACCATAAAAATCAAATTGATGGATTTAAAATGATTACCCATTTTTTTATGTTTATTCTAATTACATTATTATCTTTTTTTACGATTCCAAAATTGTATAAGAATTTTGTTGTTGACAGGTTTAATAAGGAGAACCTTAATAATTCTCGTACACGTATATTTAATGCAGACATGGCAATTTGGATAATATTTATTGTGAATTTAATAATAGCAATCATCCCACCATTCAGTATTTATTATATAATGTTTATTTCTGTAATTTCGATAGCCAGTTATGCACTCATACAATTTAACAAAACACGGGCAGAGTTCATGACTACTGGTTCAGCTGATTCAATTTATGCAGCAGATGCCAAATTCAATCCAGACGAGGTTAATGCTGGTTTTTTACAAGGGTTTGGGGTTATTTTTATGATGTTATCTGCACTTTGGGACACAAAATTAAATGGCTGGACAAAACAATTATTGTTTCCATTTATAGGGGTAGCCGTAATGTCATTTTTTATTATACAAGCAGTTGTGTATGGTGTAGAATCACAGACGAAAGAGGAAGATGTAGTATTTTTTAATAAGTGGCATATACCGCTTGGAATAAGTTTATCTGTGATTAGTCCAATTATAATGCTTGTTATAAATAGTAAGTAAGAAAACACTAATATAAATTATATAATTTCAAATAATGATATTACATAATTAATCGTTTAATTGTAAATGGAAGCACCGCCTACACTAGTAGCAACCGGATTAAACCCACTGCTTATAAAACTGGCGGGTTCACTTTTGCCAACGGGAGCCATTTGTTCAACCATCTCCTCTTCCAAGGTTT
>Ga0257122_1001657_pt1 | contig 15141 bp, 10 predicted proteins | sample SI106_120metaG_FD_190146 | JGI IMG/M metagenome (GOLD analysis project Ga0257122, IMG submission 190146) | Marine microbial communities from Saanich Inlet, British Columbia, Canada - SI106_120 | ecosystem: Environmental > Aquatic > Marine > Inlet | place: Canada: British Columbia | collected... | reverse complement strand
TGGGAAATTGAAAAGGCCTTTCCATAGCAGTCAGCCGCACGCTGACGGTCATCGAGCCCTACCCAAACTTCGGCAGCCCAGGAAAATGCATCCACGCGTTCCGCCGGGGCCACGGCTGCATTACCGCGTTCCTCAAGTAGTTCAGCAACCTCACGTTCTCGGGCCCTCTGCCACAGATAGCGCTCCAAATGAACACTGGCCCGATAGTTACGAGGATCGCTTTGCAGACTGCTTCTCAGCAGTTCTTCGATCTGTTCGGATTCGGGCGCGTTGCGCCAGATTATCGAAGCGGCCGAATGAAAAAAGCTCGTGGCCATATCCCTGTTGTCGGAACTAGCTGCCACTTCGGCGTGCTTTTCGGCGACGCGCTCCCAGTTTTCCTGGACCATTCGGCATTGTTCGAGCCGTTCTTTGACCTTGGAATCCCCAGCCCGAACCTCGAGCGCCTGTTCGTAGGCGTCGATGGCGCCCTGCTGTTCAAACAGGTCGTCCTCAAGGATCCGCCCCTTGCAATAAAGAAGATCCGCGCGCAGATCATCGTCTGGATCTTCCGCGAGCTCGCGGTCGAGTAAGGCGATGGCAATGCGCCAATCTCCTACACCTCCGCTGTCCGCCCGGCTTTGTCCGATCAATGCGGACAAGCCATCGGTCGTCTCTTCGACGCGAGGTGCCAAGCCAGCAAGCGAATGCACCGCCTGCCAGTCGCTAGGATTGCCAATAAGATTTTTCAGTTGTACTTGGATTTCCTGCCTGGTGTCTGTCATCGTTCCTGCTCGAGGTCGAGGGCTGACAAGCCGAACGGAGAAGGCCCCGCATCTCCGACGGCTAATTCACTAAATTTGGGTACGGCTGGACCTACCGATGTTACCAGTTCGCCGCGGCTCCGTTCAACCCAGAAAGAGGACTAACCATCAACGTACAACCCGTTGACAAGTCAGGCATTACCCCTCAGCCTAGGGCCCTGTGAAGCGAGCCCCCCAAAACGACAAATCGCGCCTGAATCACCCTCTGAGCTACCTCGCGCGGTACCGGGGCCAGGTGCTCGCGGGCATCGCCTTTCTCGTCCTGACGAATATCTGTGCGCAGGCCGTGCCCTGGGTCGTCAAACGCGCCATCGAAACCATGGAAGAAAACGCGGCGGGAGGCTCCGAACGGCTCAACCTACTGGTGCTCTTGCTCGTGGGACTCACTCTGGCGCAGACGGGGGTCCGCGTCCTGTCGCGAATAATGATCTTCAACGCCGGCCGAGATGCTGAATATTCCATACGAAACATGATTTTTGGGCATCTATGCAAGCTCGACGGCGGCTTCTACCGGCGCTTCACGACCGGGGATTTGATGTCCCGGCTGACCAACGACCTCGCCTCCGTCCGCGCACTCTACGGGGCGGGGGTCCTTCATATAGTGAATACCATATGCGCCTATGCCGTCGCCCTTCCCCTCATGTTGGGCATCGACCCCGCGCTCACGTTTTGGGCGCTGTTTCCCTACCCCGTACTCATGTTGGGAGCCCGGGCTTTCGCGAGGGGGATCTACGGCCGCAGCCGTGACCAGCAACTGGCCTTGGCGGGCATGACCGAATCGGTCCAAGAAGACTTGGCGGGCATCCGTGAAGTCAAAAGTTACCGTCTCGAGGAACGCCGCAGCCAGCGTTTCACGGAACGATCCTTTTCCTACCTCGATTCGGCCGTCCGTCTTGCGCGTTGGCGGTCCGGAATGCTCCCCTTCGTGGGCATGGGCGTGGGTTCGAGTATCGTGCTTATCCTTTGGCTAGGGGGCAGCAAAGTTGTAGCGGGCGAACTTAGCCTGGGCGATTTGGTTGCGATGAACCTTTATGTCGGCCTCCTGGCCTGGCCCACCATGTCCATCGGTTGGATGCTCTCCCTGTGGCAGCGCGGCATCGCCGCTTGGCATCGCATCGGCGATATCCTCGCAGCTGAACCGGCGCTCACAGACGATGAAGCACTGATTGGCGAACCGGACCTCGAGGGCAACATCAAGGATGCGAGTCTTCGGGTCCGCAACTTGAGTGTCAGCATTGACGGGAAACCCATTCTCCAAGATCTCAGTTTTGACGTGGCGGAGGGATCTCTATGCGCAATTGTCGGCCGCGTGGGTGCGGGGAAAACAACTCTCGCAGAAGCATTGGCCAGGCTACTGCCGATTCCCGCGGAAAGCGTGCAAATGGGCGGCGTCGATATCACGCGGCTGCCGCTGGCACAGGTACGAGGCAGGATCGCTTATGCACCTCAGGACCCCTTTCTCTTTTCCACGACTATCGAAGAGAATATTGCCATGGGCCTATCCGAAGAGGCCACGCTCCCCAAAGCGGAACGCACTGCCCGTATTGAAAATGCATGCCGGGCGGCCGGGCTCCACGGCGACCTCAAAGGACTGCCACACGGACTTCAAACCGTGGTGGGCGAACGCGGAATCACCTTATCGGGCGGCCAGCGACAACGCACCGCCTTGGCTCGCGCGCTCATCTCCGACCGTTCCCTTCTGCTTCTGGACGATTCTCTCTCCGCCGTCGATGCAGAAACCGAGCGAACCATTCTCTCCGGTTTGAAAGAGGTTATCCGCGGTCGCACGGCAATCTTGATTTCCCACCGCCTATCCGCTTTGCAGCACGCCGACCAAGTAGTCGTTCTGGAAAATGGTGCCGTGGCGGAAGTCGGGAGTCACGAACAACTGCTCGCTGCAGACGGCATATATAGCGACCTCTATCGGCGGCAACTTCTCTTGGAGCAGGTGCAATGAGCCGGCACCGCAGGGCCATAGCCAGCGCCGGCGACCCCGACGATGAACGCAAAGGTTCAGCGCTCGACTTGCAAATGCTGCGCCGCATCTGGTCGTTTGTACGCAATCATCGGAAACTTCTCTTCGGCTCCCTCCTTTTGCTACCCGCGGCGGCGGGCCTGCAATTGCTGCCCCCGTATTTGCTCAAGCTGAGCATCGACGATGCGATTACCCCTGGAAAAATAGAGAAGCTCGCCCCCTATGCGCTGCTACTGATCGGCAGTTTGGTCCTCCAACAACTCTGCCAGTTCGGCCATTCCTTACTCATGCAAATCTGCGGTCATCGTTCCATGCACGACTTGCGCGTTGCAGGGCATAAACACCTACTGCAACTGCGTGCCGCGTACTTCGACCGAACCCCCATCGGCCGAACGATGACCCGCGTTACCAACGATGTGGAAAGTATCGCCGAAGCTTTCAATGCCGGATTGATCACCATCATCGGAGATATCATCGCGTTGATCGGCATCGTGATAGCGATGTTCCTTCTTCATCCATGGCTAGCGCTACTTACCCTCGGCGTATTGCCCGTGCTGCTCGTGGTCGTGCTCACGTTTCAACGCGCGCTCCGCAACACTCACCGCCGGATTCGTCGCCGCATCGCCCGAATCAATGCCACCCTGCAGGAACACGTCACGGGAATGAAAGTCGTGCAGAGCCTCGGTATTGAACCGCGTGCAGCCGACACCTTCGATCAGGTCAACCGCGACCATCGCGAGGCCTTCCGTTCTGCCATTCGATACGACTCTCTACTCTTTGCACTCGTAGAAATGCTAGGAAGTATCACAGTTGCGGCCCTAATCTGGTACGGGGGCGGAGCCGTCTTGGAAGGGTCGACAGTCACATTCGGATTACTCGTGGCTTTCATCGAATACGTCCAGCGCTTCTTTATTCCCATCCGAGATATGTCCGCCAAATACGCGGTCATGCAGCAGGCCATGGCAGCTTCCGAACGCGTCTTCGAGCTATTGGATACGAACGAGCCAGACGCCCCTGATTTGGATGGGCCAAGTATAGCTTCCCCCAGCGTAGGCTCCCCAGACGTCAAGAAAACGGCGGATATTACTTCCCACGCCAACCCGGCCACCGAAACCATGATCCGTTTCGATGATGTTCGCTTCGCTTATACCGAAAATACCCCGATCTTGAAGGGGCTCTCATTCGCCATCCGACGAGGCGAACATATCGCCATTGTTGGGGCCACAGGCGGAGGCAAGTCGACGCTCGTCAAACTCCTGACACGCCTCTATGAAATAGGAGAAGGCGCCATCTACTTGGATGGCAGCCCTCTGCAAACAATTCCCAGAACAGAACTACGCCGCAAAGTGGTCTCCCTTAGCCAGGATGTCTTTCTATTTTCAGGCACCATCCTTTCGAACATAACACTCGGCGATCCGGGAATAAGTGAGAATCAGGCCGAAGCTGCTGCCGAACAGGTAGGCCTCAACCGCCTCCTCAACCTCGACCAAGAGGTACTAGAACGCGGGGCAAATCTGAGTGCCGGCGAACGTCAACTCGTCGTCTTCGCCCGCGCGCTAGTCAGAAAACCCGATGTGTTGATTCTCGATGAGGCCACAGCGAATGTCGACCCCGCCTCCGAAGAAGTGATTCAAAATGGCATCGCCGAGCTTCTAAAAAGCCGCACGGCTCTCGTTATCGCCCACCGCCTCACCACCATCGAATCGGTAGACCGCGTCTTCGTCTTGCACCACGGAGAACTCGTTGAAGAGGGACCACACGAGAAGCTACTAGCCGATGATGGGCTATACGCCAAACTGTACAGGCTACAATACATCGACGAGTAGCGATTTCCGAAAACCAAAAAACCAAAAAACCAAAAAACCGAGAACCGAGAACCGACTTCCGATTTCCGATTTCCGATTTCCGATTTCCGATTTCCGATTTCCGATTTCCGACTTCCGATTTCCGACTTCCGATTTCCGAGAACCGAGAACCGAGAACCGAGAACCAAGAACCGAGAACCAAGAACCGAGAACCAAGAACCAAGAACCAAGAACCGAAAACCGAGAACCAAGAACCGAAAACCAACAACCGAAAACCGAGAACCAGGAACCGAAAACCAAGAACCGAAAACCAAGAACCGAAAACCAAGAACCGAAAACCAAGAAAGGAACCTACCCTCTCTTCTTCCCCCCTCCTCGTTGCCGCGCGGCCTCGTAGAATAGCACCGCTGTCGCTGCCGCCACGTTCAACGAAGCAATCGGCCCCTGAGAATTGATCGTCAGCAGAAGATCGCATTTCTTGCGTACCAACGGCCGAACACCGCGATACTCACTCCCCAAAACCATGGCGAATGGCCCTCGCATATCTGCTTGGGCGGGGGAACTACCTCCGGATTCGACCGTGGCCGCAACCCAGATACCTGCCTCCTTCAACTCGTCGACGGCCCGTGAAAGATTCGTCACCCGCGCTACGGGAAGATGTTCCGTCGCCCCCGAGGAAACGCGTACGACTGTCGAATTGACGTCAGCGCAGCGGTCTTTGGGAAGAATGACCCCGTGGGCTCCGAAAAGCAGTGCGGACCGAAACATAGCACCCAGGTTTTGGGGATCCGTAACGCTATCTACGACCAAGAGCAGAGGCGGCCCTTGGATCCCGTCCAGCAGTTCACCGAGGGAAAGATAGGGAAAATCGCCGACGAGGGCGAGGATCCCCTGGTGATTCTGCCCTCCGCATAAGTCATCTAGTAGATTCCTCGAGCACCGTTGTACGGTGACGCCGGATCCCTCGGCTCGTTTGACCACCTCCTGGATCCGTCGGCCGTCGGCCCCCCCAAGTCTGCCTTCGGCCACCAACAAATAGGGAGGATGCTTTCCTCCCCTGCTGAGTGCCTCTTCTACGGGGCGTAAGCCGTATACCAAGCGTTTACTCAAGAAAATCTCCTTTGGGCCCAAGGGCACAAATTTTCACCAGTGACCGGCGTACTATACCATGGACGGTGCCCATGACAGCTCCACTTAGAAACTATCGCCTTCCTATCGCCGTAGCAACGCTCGTGATCATCATTACGGGCTGCCCGCAGCGATATAACCCCGCGGCAGCACCTCGCGTTGTCAGCGACAACCCCAAAGCGCGACAGCAGTTCGGAACCGCCAAAGTCACCTTCGAAAAAGGTGAATTCGCGGCTGCGGAAAAACTCTTTAGCCAATTCGCCAAGGAATTTTCCAACGACCCTCTCGCGGCCCTTTCGCAGGTCTACCTCGCGCGAATCCTCTTCGAAAATGGTAAGGCCAAGGAAGCGAAGGTCGCGATTTCCGCTATTCCCAACAACGCTCCCCCTGCGGTACAGCGGCAAGCGCGGTACTACCTGGGACTCATTCAAATTCGATTGGGCGAATACGCGGCGGGTCGACAGATTCTACAGCCTTTCGTCAAAGACGTCGACGATGCCTACCTTCCCGGAACCCTCGCTGCATTGGCCCATGCCGCCCAAGAGGACAAGGATTATGTGGGAGCGGCCCGTCACTTCGCTCGCCTTTATCAGGTCACAACACGTAACGCAGAAAAGGCTTGGGCTCGCCAAAACCTCAAACGTTTGCTCGCCAAAGAACTGGACGAACCAGCCCTCGTAAAGCTCTTCGACCAAGGAGATAAATCGACCCTACTCCATGCCTTGACGGGAAAACGCCTGGCCGCCATGGCAACGGCTCGTCGAGACCCGCAGCAAGCCCAAAAGTACTTGCAGCAGATCGTCGATGCGGCCGAAAAGCACCACGTCGTTATCTCACAGGCGGGCGGAAAGGCGAGCCGCGCCCAGTCCATCGGGGTGCTACTCCCGCTTAGCGGCCCATACCGCGCTGTGGGTCAGCGGATTCTCGCCGGTGCCACGGCCGGTGCCGAAAGTCTCAGCGCAACAAAGACCGAAAAGAACTTCAGCCTCGTGATCAGAGACAGCGCCCGGAACGCGGCTGTGGCAGCCGAAGAAATGGTCCTCAAGGACCGTGTGGCAGCGCTGGTCGGTGTTCCCAATCCTGTCACGGCCAAAGCTGTCGCCAAGGTGGCGGAAAAATATCAAATCCCATTCATTACTCTGAGCGCGGCGGCCGGGGGAATTCGCAGCGGCTGGCGCCTGCAAATCGTTCCAGGAATTGCACAGCGAAGCACCGCACTCGCCCAACGCGGACTGACCAAGAGCGGAATCCAAGTTGCGATATTGGCGCCAGATAATTCCTACGGCCGCCTAATGGCCACCGCGTTTGCAAAAGCCGCCGCGACGCTGAAATCCTCGGTGTCACAGACGCTGTTCTATCCGCCGTCTACACGCTCGTTTACCGACTGGGCCAAGAAACTCAAATCGAAACCGTTCAAGGCCCTTTTCGTACCGGATTCTGCCAGACGGCTCGGATTGATAGCCCCGGCGCTGGCTCAAGCCGGACTCTGGCCCAGCAGCGCGGGCAAGAAGCCGCCAAAGGGCCGCCCTATCAGGCTCTTGGCCACGGCGGACGGCGTCAGCGAACGATTGCTCCGGGTTAGTGGCAGGTATCTGGAAGGCGCGCTCCTCTGTCCCGGATTTTTTGCCAAGGCTCATGAGGGCGGTACGAGCCCGGTGCTACAAAAGTATCGAACGACACATGAAAAACCACCCGGCCTGGTCGAGGCGTTTTCTTTCGATGCGGTGCACGCATTGCACCACTTCGTGAGCAAGGGAACCGTCGACGCCAACCGTCTGATCGCCGCCCTTCGAACAGAGACCCTGGACGGGCTAACCGGAACGATTCGATTCGGTGAGGTCGGACAGCGATTGGGTCAGCCCACGGTTTACGTCGTGAGCGATAGTACCGCTGCGGTGCATCCCCAGCCGTAACCGCTGGTCGGACCGGCCCTAGCGCCCCATGGTCAACCTCGCGCATACCCCGCGGTCAGGATGACCAATATCCAAACAGTCGTCGGGATTGCCGCACATGCTCTTGTCGGCAAGCGGGCAAGCGAGCATACAAAACCCTCCGAAACACGTATAGAAGGGGCGACAAGGTTTTTCGAGGGAACAGACACCGTCGAATTCACCGCATTTCTCGATTGGGCAATAGGCACAACGGTTTTCAGCGGCCGTATAGAATGCGCACGCCTCGCCTTCTGCGCAGGGGACGGTTGGTGAAGAGACGATTTTGCACGTTTCCTGTCTGAGTGCCGGCGAAATCATCAAAGCCGGATGAAGTCCGTTTTCAGCGCGGGCATCCGTCAGCCAGTGAGTTGGCAAATCGCGGTAGACGATGCCCGCATCCGTTGGCCCGTCAACTACCAAGCTATCCCCCGGACCACCATCTACCACGCGAAAGCCACTGCAAGCCGCAAGGCAAAACGAAATAGTCAAGATTAGCGACAGAGGAAGGCCTAACCGTCCTCCCCTCATGAACTGTGGCGGACAAATCATCAAGACGCATGATGACACAGGCGCGGCCTTGTGTCGTACGACGTCGCTCGCCCGGAGCAGCGATTCAGAACTCTTTGGGATTTCGCCTCTTTTCGGCATCCGCCTTAGCGCTGGCCCCCACCGGCCCCCGATGCTATATGCCACGAAGGGCTACGACGGAGCTGGTGATGCAACGATTAATCATCCTTACTATTCCAATGATTGCGGTCGCTTTCCTGTATTGTGGAGACGACACAGGCGGCGGATACGAGAACTACCCGGACGCTGGTAACGGCACGGAAACCGACGGCCCAGGCCAAGCCAATTCCGATACGATCACGGCCGCCACCGGTGCGATCGTCATCAGCGAATTCATGGCCGACGCGGGCAAGGTCTCAGACAACGACGGCGAGTGGGTCGAGCTTTACAACCCCGGAGAAACGGCCCTCGACCTTTCGGGTTGGACGCTGAAAGATGCGGATGGCGATAGCCATATCCTCTCTCCCGATGCCCCCCTCGTCATCGCAGCAAAAGGCTATCTCGTGCTCGCGCGCAATGAAAATAGCGGCACCAACGGTGGGCTCACTGTCGATTACCAATATGCCGACTTCAATCTAGCGAACTCAACGGATGAGATCATTATCGTCGACGCAACGGGCCAGGAGGTAGACCGGGTGGCCTACACGAGCGACTGGCAGATCAGCGGCGGCATATCTTTGGGCCTCAAGGACGCAACGAAAGACAATAGCGTTTACGACAACTGGTGCTATGCCGCGGAAGCCTGGTCCGGCTCCAAGGGTGACAAGGGCAGCCCAGGTAGCGAACAAACGTGCGGCAGCGCCCCTCCCCCCCCGAAAGACGATTGTCCGCATAAACCGACCAGCAGCATCTCGTTCAACGAAAGTCTATGCCCGGGCCTGGCCAGCGGTGCCAAGACGATCACCCTGCGCAACAACCATCGCTCAAGCATAAGTGAAGGCGATTGGACCAAACTTGTCTGCAGTACAAGCAAGACGACTTTCGAAACACAAATCACGGTCGTGCGACTGACGACTTGGGGCGAAATCACCGCTGAGGAATACAAAGCGGACGGCTTTTCCAGCCAGGATAATATGATGCAAATAATGAAGCAGTATTATCCGAATATTACGCTCACATCCAATGCCACTGTGTATCGTTGGGAATCCGTAGCCGCCTGCCTATAGCTTTGTTCTACCGGGCTAGCGCATCCAAATCCGCCGCGTAGGCCAAGAGCGTGCGCTTGAAATGCTGCCGCTGTTTGCTATCCATCGCCGACAACACATCGAAGAGCATCTTCCGAATACGCGTTCGAATCTCTGTTAGCCGCTTGAGAAAGACGCTATCGGAGAATTGTTCTGGTTTAAGCACCAATCGGCGCAGAAACGTTTCCAACTCCCCTCGTTTGGGGCGCTGAGCCAGAAAGATCAGCAAGGCCGCCTGCCGCGCTTGCTGTCCCTTGAGCCAATAAAGCGTCGACGCACTCATCACCTGCAAATTGGCGGCGATAATACGTTTTTGTTTTCCGTTCAGGTCGCCGGTAAAGCGCTCAAAGCCCTCTACCGTCTTTTTGGTATTCCCCGAGATTCGTTCTTTGAACGGGCGACTCGCCTTTTTCAATCGCTCCACGTACGCTTTCGCCATGGCGCGACGCGTATGCGCGAGCTGTTTCTTGGACGTATGGTCGACCAGAACCACCGCCATAAAACGCATGCCCCCGACTATTGTTTCCTCCCACAGGCGCGTTCCCTCTTGAAAGTGTTGAGCTACCTCCTCCTGGGAAAGGCTGCTTGCCGCAACCTTACGCAAAAAGGCCCCGTATTTTCGCAACATTGTCCGGCGATGCCATGTTTTGAAAGCGAGGATCTGCTTTTCCGCCAAATCACGGGTCTTGTCGTCAGCGAGGTAGGGAAGCAGTTCCTTCCTCAGCATATTGTCGAGAAAGTAGTAGGCCACCTTGATGCCACTACAAGCGCTCAAAAGGAAAAGGAAAAGGACGATCGCTCTTTTTCGGTTCTTCGTCAGGGCCATCATTGTGGTAGAAACGATAGCTCATTGGTGTGGCTGAAGCCAGACAGACTCAACGAGAACCCATAGTAATTTCCAGCAAGCGACAACGAGGTCCCGATGCGCGATGATCAAACGCAGTACCCCCACCTATTTGCCCCACTCGATTTAGGTTTCACGACCTTGCGCAACCGATCCCTGATGGGCTCGATGCATACCGGACTCGAAGAAAGACCCGATGGCTTTGAACGTATGGCCGCGTTTTTTGGTGAGCGCGCACGTGGGGGCGTAGGTTTGATCGTTACCGGCGGCTTCGCCCCTGATTCGCGCGGCGCCGTCGTTGAAGGTGCCGCGCAACTGTGCACGGAAAAAGAAGCCGACAAACATAAGGTCATCACGGAAGCGGTACATCAGCATGATGGCAAAATCTGCCTACAGCTTTTGCATACCGGGCGCTACGCATTTAGCCCGAAGAGCGTCGCTCCGTCGGCGGTGAAAGCCCCCATCAACCCGTTCGTACCCAACGCCCTAACCGAGGATGGTATCGAGGAAACGATCGAGAGTTTTGCTCGGTGCTCAGCCCTGGCCCAGTACGCGGGATATGACGGCGTTGAAATCATGGGGTCTGAGGGCTACCTGATCAATCAATTCATTGCGACGCGCGTCAACAAACGTGACGACGACTGGGGCGGCAGCTACGACAACCGTATTCGCTTGGCTCTAGAAACCGTACGCCGGTCTCGTGAGCGTGTGGGTCCAAATTTCATCATCATCTTTCGCCTTTCCATGCTCGACTTAATCGAAGGTGGAAGCACCTGGCCTGAGATCATGCAGCTAGCGAAAGGCATCGAGGAAGCCGGCGCAACGATCATCAATACCGGCATCGGTTGGCACGAAGCCCGCATTCCTACCATCGCAGCCATGGTGCCCCGAGCTACGTTTACGAGCGTCACTGCGAAACTGAAGGGCACCGTATCGATTCCGCTGGTTACGACCAATCGGATCAATACCCCCCAGGTTGCGGAGGACGTTTTAGCCCGTGGCGACGCGGATATGGTGTCGATGGCTCGGCCCTACCTCGCCGACGCCGATTTCATGAACAAGGCGAAGGCTGGCCAGGCCGACCAAATCAACACCTGCATCGCCTGCAACCAAGCCTGCCTCGATCACGTATTTCAAGCCAAGATAGTAAGTTGTCTCGTCAACCCTCGTGCATGCCACGAAACCGAATTGAACTACGTTCCTCTCGCCGAAGGCCAAAGCAAAAAGCGAATCGCCGTCGTGGGAGCAGGCCCCGCTGGGCTATCTTTCGCCACCGTAGCCGCCGAGCGAGGCCACGATGTAACGCTCTTTGAGCGCAGCAGCGAAATCGGTGGACAACTGAACGTCGCCAAACGCATTCCAGGAAAAGACGAATTCAACGAAACGCTGAGGTATTTTGGCAATCGCCTTGAGCTCAGCGGCGCCAAACTGAAATTGAATCACGAGGTCAACAGCAGCGAACTCGGAACCGACAGTTTCGACGAGGTAATCATCGCGAGTGGCGTCACGCCGAGGCGGCCGGAAATAGAGGGTATCGACCACCCGAAAGTCATCAACTACCTCGACACCCTATTGGAACGGAAAACCGTGGGCAAAAGCGTCGCGATCATTGGCGCAGGGGGAATCGGCTTCGACGTGGCTGAATTCATCACCCACGATCCAAACCACGAAGCCGACACCCGCGAGACGTTTTTCGAAGAATGGGGTATCGACGGCAACTTCGAGGCCCGAGGCGGCATCGAAGGCATCGAAGCCCGTCCGGCCACAACCGTCCGCGAGGTATATTTGCTCCAGCGAAAGGCCAGCAAGATCGGCCAGAATTTGGGCAAGACCACAGGCTGGGTTCACCGAGCCATCCTCCAAAAGCGCGGTGTCCATATGATCGCCGGGGTGCAGTACGACAAGATCGACGATGCAGGCCTACACCTTCGCCTCGGCGACGAGCAGAAGGTCCTGGAGGTCGATACGGTCATCGTGGCGGCCGGCCAACTGCCCCTACGCCAACTGGCGGATGAACTAGAAGGGCAGAATCAGAATGTCCATCTCATCGGCGGTGCTGACGTGGCGGCCGAACTCGACGCAAAGCGCGCCATCGACCAGGGCGCCCGTTTGGCGGCGACGATCTAGCGGGTCGCCCTTCCCTTCTCGATATGGGTTGCGGTTCAGCCGAACAATGGCAATAATCGGCTCAAGGCAGCTCGACTGCAATTGCATGGAGGATCATTATGAGTCCAAAGGCGGCAAATAAGACTCCGATTTCCGAGGCGATGGGGGTGGTGATTCACTGCGCCAGGCCGGAACAGCAAGTAAAGGACCTCGTGGGCCTTTTCCTTGAGGAAGGCATCGGCGCGGCCCCCGTTATGGATGAGGATGGCAAAGCGGTTGGCCTGGTCTCAAAAACGGACGTTGTGCGTAGTCTCCGCAAGATCGAGTCCAACAACGAATCGACCGGTCACGAAGTTCAACCCTGGTGGGATTCTGAACGCCTCGCGCAGCTGACCGTCGAGCAGATTATGACCCCGTGCCTCTATTCTTTTTCTCCCGAAACAACCATTGCCGACGCAACCGCCGCGATGGCGTTTGAGGGGATCCACCACCTGCCCGTTGTCGACGGTGCCGGCACATTGGTGGGCGTGATTTCAACTCTCGACATATTGAATTGGAATGCGAGAAACGAGGGATATCGCCCCGCCGAAGGCAAAGATGGTCGGGCATTTATCCCCCCCGCCTAGCCCACGTAGACCTAGCTCAGCTTCCCACCCAGCGCCCTTCCCATTGACATCTAGCGCATGATCCATATTATCGTGCGCTTTCCTTGAATTCTGCAAAGGGGTACGGAGATGGAAAATAAGAATACGCTGGTTCACCGCATTGCCAAATGGGCCACTGAACTCCCGGATCGCCCCGCCATTCACGGCCGGGACAAGAGCGGTAATTGGAACAACCGTACCTGGTCTCAGTATTGGCAAGACACGCGCAAAATCGCCAAGGGGCTCATCACCCTCGGCCATGAAGCGGGTGACTGCGTCGGATTGGTTGGTGTCAATCGCCCTGAATGGGTGACGAGTCAATTCGGTATCATGGCAGCGAGCGGTATACCCGCACCGATCTATACGACCAATACGAATGACCAAGTTGCCTTTATCCTCGCCCACTGCCGCTGCAAAATCGCCATTTGCGATGACCGCAGCCAGCTGGATAAATACCTTGCAGCCTGCGATACGGACAACGTCCTCGTCGAAAAGATAGTCACCATGGACTCGGTCGACTGCGACGACGACCGAGTGATCAGCCTCGAAACTCTCATCCAACTGGGAAACAAGGAAGATGACAGCAAGCTTGACAAACGCCTGGACGAACTCGACCCAGCGGCAACGGGGCTGCTGATCTACACTTCGGGAACCACCGGCATGCCGAAAGCCGTGCAGCTGACGCACGAAGGCATGACGAAGATGGGTGATGTGTTGGTCGCTCTGGAGCCGGAGCTCGATCCCGATACGTACCGGCTGGTTAGCTATCTCCCGCTTTGCCATGTCGCCGAACAACTCTTCACCAATTTCATGCATATTTCCACAGGCGGCCAAGTCTATTTCTGCGGCGATATCAAAGAGATCAAAGAATATCTGACCCATGTACGACCCACGGTCTTTCTGGGCGTCCCGCGCGTTTGGGAGAAGTTTGAGGGCGTGCTGAAGGCGAAATTCTCAGAAGCGACCGGCATCAAGGCCAAGTTGCTTTCGTGGGCCACCAAGACAGAATTTGCCGCTTTCACCAAAGCCGTTGCAGCCCGGCGAGAGCCTCAGAGTTTCGGCCGAAAAATGGCCAATAAATTGGTGATCTCCAAGGTGAAGGCTCAACTCGGACTGGATGAATTGCGGATGGCCGCCACGGGAGCCGCCCCGATATCCTTGCGAACCCTCGAATTTTTCGCCTCATTGGGGATCCGGGTCACCGAGGGGTACGGCATGAGCGAAACCACGGGAGTCGCCACCGTCAGTGACACCAAATTCCCTGTCTTTGGACATGTTGGAAAAGCCCTTGATGGCGTCCAGGTACGAATTGCCCAGGACGGAGAGATACAGCTCAAGGGCATGACCATGACCAAGGGCTATCTGCATCAGCCCGAAGAGACCGCGGAACTCATAGCCGAAGACGGCTGGCTTTGCACCGGTGACTTAGGCGCCATCACCGATGATGGACTCCTGAAGATAACGGGCCGCAAGAAGGATCTGCTGATCACCGCTGGTGGAAAGAACGTTGCGCCGGCGGAAATCGAAGCTCTGCTAAGTCGTATTCCTGGCGTGGGCCAAGCGGTGGTGGTCGGCGATCGTCAACCCTATCTATCGGCGCTCCTGGTTCTAGATAGCGAAACCCTCCCCGCCTTCTGCAGCGAATTGGGCATTGCCAAGGCGGATATCGCCGACGTCGCGAAAAACGCAACTGTGCGAGAGCATTTCCAAAAGCATATCGAAGCGGACTGCAACGCCAAACTGGCGCGCTACCAAACCGTCAAGAAATTCGAAGTCCTGCCCGTAGAATTCACCGTCGATGGTGGCGAACTCACACCCACGATGAAGATCAAACGCAATATCGTGAACGAGAAGTATAAGGCCACAATCGATCAGTTATTCGCCTAGGTGGGATTCGGTTATCGGTAGTCGGTTGCCGGGAATCGGTTATCGGATTTCGGTCGTCGGTTATCGGGAGTCGGGAGTCAGTTAACGGTAATCGGTGGTCGGATCCAAAAACCGAAAACCGAAAACCGAAAACCGAGAACCGAAAACCGAGAACCGAAAACCGAGAACCAAAAACCGAAAACCGAAAACCGACTACCGAAAACCGAAAACCGAAATCCAATTCCCTTGCAGGCTACCGGACCATGAAACGCCACAGCGTCATCTTCG
>Ga0257122_1001655_pt1 | contig 15152 bp, 9 predicted proteins | sample SI106_120metaG_FD_190146 | JGI IMG/M metagenome (GOLD analysis project Ga0257122, IMG submission 190146) | Marine microbial communities from Saanich Inlet, British Columbia, Canada - SI106_120 | ecosystem: Environmental > Aquatic > Marine > Inlet | place: Canada: British Columbia | collected... | reverse complement strand
GAGCCGTCTGACCATTTGCATGATCTCTTCCAGCTTACATACGGTTTCAGATACCAGGTCTGCTTGAGCGTGGACGTCTTCTTGGTGGTTTGGGGATGATTCGCGCCGTCGCTGAATGCTCATGAAACGACTCTAGATTGTACCGATCTCTCGGGCAATTTATTTTTCCAGGAACACTCAGTTGTTTGGCACCAAACGAAGTTTCATCAGTTCGCGCACAGGGCGTTTCGCCAGATAGCGTTTTCTCCAGCCGGAGTGCGGAAGAGTCTCGGCGTACTTCTGTACCCGTTCGTGCGCGTCGGCAAGCGTCTCCTTGGCCAGCTCTTGGTGCCCTGCATCGTTCAGAATAATCGCGCAGCGAAAGAGAACTTCTTCCATGCCGTTGACAGACTCCGAACGGGCGAGCGCAACGGCCCGGTTTACTACTTTTACCGCGGCTTCGCTTTCACCTCGCTGAACCCTCGCTAGCCCTTCGGCGACGAACCCGTGAATGCGACCGGAAGAGAGTTCGTGTGTTTCCGCCAATGCCTGGGTCCGCTTGGCGAATTCAAGCGCTTCGTCTGGCTGTTGGGAATCCAACGCCCAGAGCGATAGATAGACCAGTGCTCGAATTTGTTCCCCCGCGTCGCCGTTGTCCTTTGCCACCTGATATCCGCGACGGAGTAGAGCCTGGGCTGCGGGTTGGTTCTTTCCTCTCAAATGGAGTTGCCCCATTGTTGTGAGCGTTTTCGCCGTGGCTTGCCGATTACCCAAGGCTTCGTTGAGCTGCAGCGCTCTGCCGAGATAGGGCAATGCCTTTTCCGTGTCTCCCAGATCGGCAAGGGCATGACTGATGCTCGTCAATACGCGGCCGAGCGCGACTTGGTCTTCAAAGGTTTGAGCGACGGTGAGTGCGCGCCGGAAGTGGTTCATCCCATTGGAGACCTCTCCCATCGCCATGGACGTATGTCCCATGCTCTCCAGGATCGCAGCTTCTTCGCCATGAAGTTTGAGCCGATGCGTTATTACCCAGGCTTCCGCAAGACTGCTGAGTGCCTTGCGGAGTTCGCCGAGATCGCTAAGCAGAGAGCCTTCGGTTTGAAGCAGTGCCGCACGAAGCGGTAAACTCTCTCGTTCAGTGCCGCAATGGAGCAGCCCGGACGCGATTGTTTCCTGCGCTGCACTCGAATTTCCGCTTGCATGCTCAGCCTCTGCCTTGAGCTGAATCGACTCGACGACGACATCGACCGATTCACATTCGGCGTTGATAGCCAGTTCAGCGAGGACTTCCAGGGCATCCGTGGGGCGGCCTACATCAATATAAAACCTTGCGAGGCAGTTTTCCGCTAGGTCTTGCCAGCGCGAATCTTTCGCTTCAATCGCGGTTCGTCTTAGCCGTCGGATTTCACGCAACTGGTCCTGTCGTCTGCCCCACAGCCGGTAGATATAGGCTCGAGCGCTAAACACCTGCAAGGCGGCCTCAGACTTTGGCTCGATAATGCGAAAGGCACGATTGTATAGCCGAAGGGCGTCGCCGTAGTCGCAACGGCGACGGGCATGGGAAGCCGACTTCAAATAGGACGTCATCGCCAGTTGGCGGTCACCTGCGAGTTCCCAATGACGGGCAATTTCGGCCTCATCGTTTTCATCGTTGCGACGCGGATTCGCAAGCATCTCTTCGGCGATGCGTTTGTGGAGCTCTTGCCGTTCCGAACGCGGTATCAAATTATAGGCGACTTCAAGCGTCAGCTGGTTGGTAAACGTGTAAATATCGGCACTTTCGTGCCGCAAGAGTCCCCGGCTGGCAAGCTGCTGAAGAAAAGCCCCCAGGTCTTGGCCGGTGAATCGGCTGAGCATGCTCGACCGGAAACGTGTCCCCAAGGCGGAAGCTTGTAGCAGCGTTGCCTTCTGATCATCGTCCAGCGCGTCGATACGGGAGGCAACGATGCCCTCGACCGTCGTTGGGATGCGGAGTTCCGCATCCTCCTTCTTCCAGCGGAGTGGGCATCCGGGCACTTCGAGATCGGGCTCAAGCACGCCACGCTCGGTTAGCGAATCGATCATTTCGGCGATAAAAAGTGGATTGCCTGCCGTTCGCTCCAGAATGCGGTCGACGAGTTTATCCGTATGCGGATCGTCAGTGGCTAGTCGGTCGGTAACCATTTTGCGCCGCTCAGTACGATTGAGCTGAGCCAGTTCAATTGTTTCGATTTTCGCTTCCCGCATTCGCTCCTTCATGCCTTCGACGGATCTCGAGGTGAGCAGGCTGAGTATTGGAGCCGGCTGTTCGTGAAGTAGGCTCAATAGTAGCGACGTGCTGTCCGGGTCGACGAGATGGAGATTTCTCGCCACAAGCACAACTGGTTGGCTGCGGGCGCGGTTGAAGAGCAGGTGGCGCAGCGCCAATAGAAGTCGGTGCTGTCGGCGAGGCGGCTCACCTTCATGCCGTTGGATATCATCGGCCGATATCCCAAGCGCAGAGTACAGCGTTTGCGTAATGATTGTTCGGACTGCGGAACTGACTGCGCCAAGAGTCTTTACACCGTCACTGATCTTTTTCTGTATTACCTGCGGGGCATCGTTTTCATCGATCACCAATAGTTCGCGGAGCAGATCTTCGACGATCGAAAAAGGCTGGTCTGACGTGGTTGGATGTCCTGTCGTTCGCAGAACAAAGGTCTCTGAGTCCAACTGGCGCAAGAAGGCCTCGACCAACGTATGCTTCCCCATTCCGAAGTGGCCAATTATCGCGATAGACCTGCTGGAACGCGTTGAAGCAGTTTGTCGGTAGGCTGCCCGCAGCTGTCTTAGCTCAAGCTCGCGGCCGACAAAATGATGTGTCGACCGCTGGCGGGTTCGATGATGACGGGCGATGGGTCTAATGAACCGATACGCCTTGGCGATTGTTCCGTCGGGTGTAGATACCGCGTCGGGAACTTGTTCAAACTGAAAATCAACCCGTGCGAGTCGGTATGCACCGCCTCCCACGATGATTTCGGTGGGTTTGGCGTACTGGGCCATTGCCTCGGCGCTTTGTAGCGTCGCTGGGTCAATATCGAACTGAAGATTCGGAGGCGCTTCGGAACTCAGCGTAGCCCTTCCTCTTTGAATTCCCACCGACAGACTAGGCTTTCGAGGAAGCTCCCGGGAGACGTTGTCTAGCGCATCCAGAAGGACACGGGCCACCCGAATTGCTCGTGACGAATCATCTTCAGTACTCACGGGAATTCCCAGCGCAAGTAGAAAACCGTCAAGATCTAGACGCACAATGTGGGCGTGGTTCTTGTAAACAATATCTTCTGCTACGTTTTTGAAGCGAATGAAGAACCGGTTGGCATGTTCTGGATCCAAGTCCTCGCTCAGGAGTTCCATCCGATGGAACTTGCCAGCCATGGCGACGATGTTCTTTCTTTCTCGAACAGTCGCTCGCGGCACCTCGCCTTGGAGCCGAGGCAGAGTCCCTGTCTGTCGTTCAGCAGTCGGTCGGCGCTTATTGGGCAGTTCATCCGACTCACTGGGAGCTACGTCGTTGACCAGCGCAGCGAGTTCCTCGGGACCTTGCAGTTCCCGAATTCCGAGGAGAAAGTGGCCGAGGTCTCGCTGCAAATCTCTCGCTTCATGGTAGCGGTCGTCGACGTTGAGAGATAGCGCCCGCATGACGATACTGGCAAGTTGCGGAGGGTAGTCGCCGTCGACGGTTTGTGGGTTGGGGATTTTTGCTTCGCGTACCAGGCCGAGTGCCGCCGGGCCGCGTTTGCCGGAAAAGAGCGGCTTGGCGAGCGATAGTTCGTAGAGCAGAATGCCGAGTGAGAAAAGATCACTGCGGTGGTCCAGTGATTTTCCAGAAGCTTGCTCAGGGGACATATAGGCGTATTTGCCCTTGATGGTGCCGCCTTTTTCCTCTGCGGAATCTCTCGCCTTAGCAATCCCGAAATCCAACAGCTTCACCGACCCCTCGTAGGAGACGATGATGTTCTGTGGGCTGACATCGCGATGTACGATCTGCAGGGGTTGGCCGAACTCGTCCGTTTTTCGGTGGGCATAGTCAAGCGCCGTCGCGATCTGTTGACCAATATATGCCGCCATGCCGAATGGGATGCGTCGTGATTGTTTGTCGCAAGCCCGAAGCAAGTCCAACAGGTCAACCCCGGCCACATGCTCCATGGCGAGGAAGTAGCAATCATCGACCTTACCAAAGTCGAAAACTTGGACGATGTTGGGATGGTTGAGGCTTAGGGCGATCTTCGCTTCATCAATAAACTGGCTGACGAAGTGGGCGTTTTGGGCGAAAGCTGGATGAATCTGCTTGATGACCAGCAGCTTCTTCAATCTGAAGGCGCCTGTGGATCGCGCGAGGAAAACCTCCGCCATGCCGCCGACAGCAAGCCGGCGTAGCAGTTTGTAGCGTCCAAAATCGGCGGGTAGTGCGGTGGAAGTCCCGTGGCCGGCGGGCGGTGTCATTTCAAGGGCGTAATCTTCAGGTTGTCGAAACTAATGTCCGATGCCCAATTGTTGAAACCCAGATAAGAATGGCGCGGGCCCTCTAGCGGACTCTGGTCGTTCATCTTTAGAAAGTGTTTGCCGTCAATATCCCAGTTCACCAAGTTGCCTTTACGACTGATCTTCCAATGATACGTACGACCTTTTACAACTTTCGTATCCTTGCGGGTAATACGGTCAGGTGAGTGTTCATCGAGTCGGCATAGCGCGGAAACGCGATTGCCCCATCCTCCGAAAATGAAGACATAGCTTGTGGCGAGGTAGGCCCCTTTGGATGTAGCGTAGGATTCGCCGTCGCCCCATACCTCCACTTTGATATCACCGTCGTCGGAGTAGGAGGTTACGTCGAATTCAATGACCGCATCGCGTGGTAGTTTCCTCTTCAGCCATAGCGGTTTGTTGTAGGCGCCGCGAATGCGAAGCTTGCCTTCGTCAACTCGATAGGGGCCGCCCGTATTATGGTAATCATTGCCGAGTGCTTTACGGTCGAAGCTATCGTTGAAAGGAGTTGTTATCACCTGATCTTTGGTGCAGCCGACCAGGGCGAGCACTATCGTCACTGTCAATGCGCTGCGTATCATGCCCGGATTGTAAAGAAGGCCCCTGAAGATTCAACCCGTGGCGCTAGGTACACAGAATTGCTTTACTATGACCGAGATGGGCGGGCGGGGTAGGGTCAGCAGCCAAGCTCTTTTCGCTTGTCTGCCAACCAGGTTCGTACAGCATCGCTGTTTTGATGGGGTCTGGCGCGAGTCTCGATTTGCCGAAGCAGCGATGCATTGGCGTCGTAAAGGCTCGAGGTATTGTATAGATTCTCGGTTAGTTCTAGCAGTTCTTCACCGGTACCGATCCGATCGCGCGGGTTCACAGCGGTCATATTCCGGCAACACTCGATTACGGAGTTGCGTTGTACCTCTGGCAAAAGTTGACCTAGTTCTCGCCAAATACCATCGTGTAGTTCGTGTTCGCGCTGGTCCGAACCCGTGTAGGTGAGAGTGAATTTGCCGCCCAGAACCATTTCGAGGAAGATGATGCCCGCGGAATAGACATCGGCTGAAAAATCAATTTCGCTTCCGTCGCGCTGCTCGGGCGCCATATATCGCCAAGATCCTGAACCCCTATTTGGCGACGGAGTTTCATCCTTGAGCGCGCGGGCGATACCGAAATCCGTTAGCACGAGGGGGCCAGTACTGTGGCGTTGGAGGAGGTTGCTGGGTTTGACGTCTCGGTGAACGATCCCACTGCGATGCAGAACTGCGAGCACCCTTGCAATGTCGCAGAGCTTTTTCAGTGCGGGCGGTAGGGCGAGCGTTTGACCGCCCTCCAAATAGTCAGCAAGCGTTCCACCGGGACAGTATTCTGTAACGAGCATGCCCCGTTGCTCGTCGAGTTCGAATATTGTGATGATCTGGGGATGTTGAAGCGACGCTGCCAGGCGTGCCTCACAGAAGAGCCGGGCGCTCAGTTCAGCGCGCCGGGCGAGGTTTGGGTGTAGTACTTTGAGCGCCACCGGGCGCTGCGCAATGCGGTCGGTTGCCAAATAGACTACGCCGCTGCCGCCCCGGCCAAGCTCTTTCTGCAGTAGATATCGATCGCCGACATCATCCTTTTCTGCGCCAAGGACAGTTGGAGCTGCCATGCCGGCGGGGAGGTCGAGTTGCTTGCGAAGGTGTTCGACCCGATTACGTACCCGCGGATAGCTGATTTCTTGGGCCAAGATTTCTGAGTAGTGATCGAGTGCGCGCACAGGGTCGGCCTGGTCAGCGAAATAGTCTCCGATCAGATAATTGCACCGCATTTCGATTTCGTGGGCCTTATCGGTATTCTCCTTGCCGTGGATCTCGGATACGTCGCTGACATCTTTGGCTAGTTGGATACAATATTCGATGGCCTTTTCCTGTTCACCTCGGTCGTACAGAGCTTCAGCTAGGCGAAGTCTCAAGTCGAAGGACCTAGGAAACCGAGCGGTGAACCGATGGAGCATTTCAACGCCGGCAGCAGCGTCATCATTCATCAGCGCCTGAAAGAGCGTGCTGAGGTTATCGGGGCTGGGTTCGGCTTGGCCGTCGAGTATGCGTTGAAGGTCCGCTGCCGGTCCTGAGGCAGGGGGCTCTTCTTCATCGCGCGCCAACGCTATCGTTCTTGTTGGCTGGCCGGAAGGTAGATTCCGCTCGACCCGCGGTGCGGATTCTTTTTTTCGGCCGAAGAGGCGGCGCCACCAACTCATTCAAATACCTCGATCGACAAATCTCCGATTTTGACAACGTCTCCCTTGAGTAGCTCAATGCGTCCACTGACGCGCTGTTCGTTGAGTTCGAAAGTTTCTGCTGGATTCATATGCTCGAGCCAAGGAAAAGCGTCCATTACGGCGAGTCTGATCGATGGCGCGTGAGGCAACACATCTCGCAGGTCGATGGGCTGATCGAACGCAAAGGATTTTGCGCCTACATCGAGTCCGCCGATAACCTCTATGTTGAGCAAGAGGGGAGAGGTGCTCAGTGTCTGTACGCGTAGCTTAGAGCTGTCACCGAGTCCAACTTCGGCCGTTTCCGGAAGATCAATGGCATTCGCAATTTGTAGGCCACCTAGCAGGGTGCCATTACGGCTGTTGTTGTCTCTGAGCTGAACGGTTTTCGAGTCTGTGAATTCTAAAATCGCGTGTCGCCGCGAAACCGATGCTCCGCGCGCCACGACCGCACAGCCTCTTTCTCTTCCGAAAGTCAAAGGCGGGGCACCCACAAAATGATAGTCCCATTCATTCCATTTTAGCCGAACGCGGCCTTCATTGAGTTTTCGCTGCTCCAGTTGTTCGAGTAGTCCTTGGTAGTCGCGTTTGTCCTGTGCCGAAGTAAGGCAAAGGCGTAGCGCTTCCTCCGCCTGATTTCGTTGACCGGATCCCAAGTAGAATTCGTAGTCTTTGTACGCGTCTCGCCGCTGGCGTTCTACTTCCTGCTGAGCTTCTCTTTCCGCGAGGAGCGGCTCGAGGCGGTCCAGGAGGCCTCCAGTGGCGTAGGCCTCGGCAGCCTTGCTGCTATCGTCAATGGCGAGATAACAATCCCCTGCATCTTTCCAGCATTGGGCGCGTGTGAAATTCTCGGCAGCAAGCGTCATTAAGTTGTGGCTGAGTTCTCCGCCTTGGCCTTCTGCTTCGGCGCGTTTACGGTAGACGGTGCCGAGCTGCTCGTAGGCCTGAAATTGTTCGGGACTACCCTGAGTTGCGAAGCGCAGGCACTGCTGCAGGCTGTCTATTACCTGCTGTGGTGCCGCTGTGTGGCTGGCGAGAGTTTCAGCGCGGGCGAGGTGCATCTTCGCCACTTTTCCAGGGTTTTCGGCCAATGCGTAGTACTTGGCGGCCTCCAGATGGTCGCCCGCCGCTTCGGCCTTGATCGCCTTGCGATAGTCGGAGGAAAAGATGCGTTTCAAGAAGCTCAACGAGCAATATTCCCTAAGCCGAGATTGCGCCCGCTAGCTTATCATGGGTGGACCCACCGAGGGCTTGCTAATCTGTGCCAGGCTTCATATCCTAATCAACCGAAATGCTAGAACATGTTGCAGCCAACCAGACCCGGTTTGTCATTCCCGGAATTCGCCCTGACGCTCGGGGAATTGCATTGGGCCCCTTCTGCGTGGTCTTGCTGCCGTCGATCGATCGTGTGGTGGGACTCTTCAGGGGGCTTTCTGAAAGCCAGAGTCTGGATGAACTCCTGGGTGGGCTAAAGATCGTTCAGGTGAGAACTCCGCTGGAAAGTCAGGAATTCTTGGTCTTCCTTCCGGTGAACAATTCCTACGCAGCGGATGCCATCGATGCCATTTCGGCACTGATCGGTGGCGTGACATTTACGGGTTCGGAACGCCATTTCGTCAAATACCGCGATAGCCGCTCACCCATGGGGTACGACCTCGATAACTTGAGCCGAACTGAGGGCGATATCTTGCTTTATGCCCCTGAATTCGAGCAGGTGTATCGCGAAGAACGACAGATCCCTTTTGCTCAGTTGGCGCTTCGGTTGTCAGTTATTCGCACGCGCAATGACGAACTCGAGGACGGAGAATCGTTGCTGTTACGTTTGCCCGTCGGTCTTTGGCGTCATGTCCTCGGCTATCTGCACCGCAATGGCATTGCGGCAGAGGTTGCGGCGGCCCAGCCTGCTTCGGCTCAGAATACGGAATCCAGGGTCTTCCTCCTGCGAACTCGTGCACTACCACTGCGAATGGCGCAACTCTTTTCAGCAACACCGGGCATCCAAATCTACCGTTCAATCGTGGAACGGGCAGCGGTTGAAGTGGGCTACCGTCATCCTTTCGAGCTCACGGCGGTTACGAGTATTTTTGATGCAAATCGATACTACCTTTATGGAGGTTCCGTCGACCGGTTGGAAATCGTGCATACGCCCCGGTTCGTATCCGCTTCGGCCTTGGTGCAAGTCTCAACGGCTCCCCCTACGCATTTGGAGGCCATGAGCTCGGTCGAACCAGCATCCTTTGACGTTCCCCTAAAAATGGTCCAGGGGGGGACGGGAAACAGAGCGGTTGCCCGCTGGATTTCTGCCGAGGATTTGCCCCGGCTAAAAATGCTCGCCCATTGGTTGCCTCCACAGGCGTTGGCTGGCTATTCCGTTTGTTCCACGGACCGTGGTGTCTTCGTTTACGGTCAAAGCGGTCTGGACTATTTGCCGCTCGGCGAAATGTTCTATCCGTTGAGTCCCAACGTCTTGGTCAGCTACGGGTGGGAATTATTGCCACGTATCAATTGGGAAGTGTTGCACCAACAACTGCAGGTCAGAAGTTCAGAGCTCATCTTTTTTTCCCACAAAACCCAAGGAGCGCTGCGTATAGACCGGTCGCATTTTGAGCCACTTGGCCGCGCTGCTGTTGCCCATCTTACGACAGAGAGTTTAGATGTCGTGGCACCGACAGGTGTTCGCCAGGAAACCAACAAGCTGGCGTTTAGTTTGCGCAACGAAGCGTTGGGTAGCTTTCCCCTTTGGGGTTTTTCGGACGACGAGGGGTAGTTCTTTGTCTTTTCTCCCTGAGGTTTTTCTCCATCGCTTCTTCGAACCACTTGTTGGCGGAGGTGAGCTTTGGGTTGGCAAGCCCTTGGATAGCGAAGACCTCCGCGCCTTGGTGGCCGAAGCGCATTCCCCAGACGCCCTACTGCTTAGCATCGATGAAAAGCGCTCTAGGATGTTGCGGGAGTTGATGTTGACAGGGGGGGGGCTACAGACAAGCCCGGACGATATGAGGCTGGTCGCAGCCGCCCATAATATTCTATTTCTCTCCCATCAAGCGGCGAAGGGGCTGATGGTAAGGAAGAGCCGTATTAAAAGGGTCGTTGCACATGCCTACCGCTCCCTGGCATTGCCGGCCCCTCAAACCGCGGCAGAAGTGTTTTCCAGATTCACCATCACCGCGGGACTCGGTGAATTGCATCGGACCGATGTGGATTTGCGGTTTTGGATAGGGCATCGAAAATTTGTGGGCACCGAACCTCCGGCGCGACTTGGCTATTGGCCGAGTCTACGCAATGTGCGCCAAACACGGGATGTTCTTCGCTGGCGTGATACCGCGTTGAGTGACGGACAACTTGGACTCATACGGGCGCTCTACGCAGCGAGCCCTCTTTCCGACCTGCTGAGCCCCGAGCGGAAAAACCCAGAATTCGCCTGGCCGAATCTGCTACCGTACCTACGAAGCGCGTCCATCTGCCGGTTTGTCTGTCACCGTTACCTCGGCAAAGGGCTAAATATCGTTGGCCCCGGAATGGCGCAGGCCTTTCAATCGCTGTTGAAAGAACCAGAGGCGGCCCCAGCAGCGAATGGGTCGCCAGCCGGTCGAAAGGCGAGTATTCGCTTTGTCGCAGGGCTTATCCAGTACCTTTTCGCATGCGCGACGTTGCGTGACCAACCCGCCGCAACGACTCTCAGCGATAACCAGTTACTCGGACTTGGGGCGCTATTTGTCGCGCTGCGCAGCACACCGGAACTTGCGCTTTCGACAGACGATCTGGCGGGACCGCCCCATGTTGCGCGGTACGCGAATTGTCATGGGGAATTGGTCGAATTTATCAATCGTGATTTCGTAGAAGAGTGGCGTACCAGTATCGTCACCTCTCTGGAGAATTAGTCATGTCAGCCCTGGTCATCGATCGCGCAAAAATGGCTGCTCAGCTGCAGCAAATCGCCCAGTTTCTCGATCGTACATTTCTCGACAAACAGGAGATAATTCGGCTGATGACAATTTCAGTTGTCGCCGGTGAACATCTCGTGTTGGTCGGCCCTCCTGGCACCGCTAAATCCGCGCTGGTGCGGCTATTCGCCAAGGCGATCAATGCGCGCTACTTCGAGTATCTGCTGACACGTTTTACCGAGCCCAACGAACTGTTCGGCCCTGTGGATATGATGGCGTTTCGACAAGGAGAATACCGCCGGCGTGTTGAAGGTATGCTTCCGGAAGCACAGCTGGTATTTCTAGATGAAGTGTTCAAAGCCAATAGCGCGATCTTAAACTCGCTGCTGACATTGCTTAACGAACGTCGCTATGCCAACGGTCGCAATATTGTAAAATGCCCGTTGATTTCGGTTTTCGGCGCATCCAACGAGGTGCCCAATGACGAAAACCTCCACGCAATCTTCGACCGCTTTCTTCTGCGGGTGCGCAGCGACTATCTAGACTCGTATCATTTTCAGAATCTGCTGCAGCGAGGAATCGCTCACGAATTGGGCCAACTAGAAGGTGGGGCAGACGCCGAGGTGGCCCCCATTCTTGATGCCGCGTTGCTCGACGGCGTGCAGAAAAACTATCGTCAGCTCATGAACCTACCTGAGTCATTCTTGGCTACATACAAAGGGCTGATCTTCCAAATCCGTTCCGAGGGAATTTCCGTGAGTGACCGCCGGTTGGTCAAATTAGCAAAGCTTTTTGCTGCAAGTGCGCTCTTTGATGGCCGCGATGCCGTATGCGATGCGGATTTCTTCATTCTTAAACATATCTGGAACAGTCCGGAACAGGCTGACATCCTCGACGAATTGGTGTCGCCTGTAGTCGACGCCTACTACCGTGAACATCCGGAACAGCGACGCTTCGTCGGCCCTACCGCGGGGCTTGATGATTTGCTCAGCGAACTCAACATGATTCGAGACTTGCTCACGTCTGGTGAAGAACTCAGCGATATCCACCTGTTTTCTCAGTTGCGCAACCTCAATGAAATCAAGGCGGCGCTCCTCACCATGGACAACGAGACCGCAAAACATATGGTGTCGCAGGTTGAACAACTCTTGGACAGCGTTTTTGCGTCGTCCAAGTTCTCCTAGATTGCATCGTCATGGCCATCCCCGCGGATAAACGACAGAGCTATTTGGGCCGGCAGGTGGGCAGCCTCGCCATTGCTGAGGTTGGCACGCGTAACAGCATGAGCCTGGTCAAGGCCGCGTCATGGCACAATCATCTCTTGCGCTTGGGTTTGGCACTTCCACTATTTGTCGTACACGATTTAGGTCTGGTGCTCAGCGGCAATGGCGGTTTGCGTACGTTTACGGAAACAGGTCCTGCAGGCGACAGGGGCTATCGGCAACTCCTCTCACAGCTCTCCGAGGCTGAGCTATGCAAGGGGAATAGCTCCTGGCGCATGCGTGATGACCTTGTAGCTGTATTGCTTTCCAAACTTCTTCAGGGGCCATGGCAACGATGGTCCGGTCGGCGAAGTTGGGTGGGGAGCGAGGCTCTGCCCTTGGACCCGGGCACATATGCAAATGTCGATACGACAGCGCGTTTCAACGAATTTGACGCGAATCCGCTATATTCATTTCGGCTTCATTTGGTAACGCATCGGCTCTATCTTCTGACAGCCGTCGAACAAATCGACTTGGATACATTGAGCCTACTGGGCATGTTCCACGACCCCGCTGCCGCGGGTATGGTGGACCTCGCTGATTTGCATAACGTCTTTAGTACCCCAGAGGCGAACGGTGTCGTAAATTTCTCAATGGACCTTCTGCCTTCCGTCTTGGAAACAAAACGCCAAAGTGGCGTTCAGACCTTTTCCATCGATGGTTATGCCAGTATCGAAAGACGGGGGGGCGTCGATGCCATCGTGCTCAGCGAATTCGCCTACGAAGATGATATCTTCGAACGCAAGGTCATCGACAACGAACTCTACTACTACGGCCATGAGAAGCAGCAGGTCGACGACCGGGCGATTCATTATATTCTGGTTGATAGTAGCGCTTCCATGCGAGGAGACAGGCAGGTCTTCGGCCGTGGTCTCGCGCTAACTCTCAGCAAAAAACTCTCACTGCAAGGGCACGATGTTTGGCTGCGATTTTTTGACAGCCGGCTCTATGGCCTCATGCGAGTTAGCCAAAATAGCGAAGCCGCCATTCCATATTTGTTGTGTTTTCGGTCCGAGAGGGGGCGGAACTACGGTCGGGTTTTTCGCCAATTGGTCGGTGAACTCAAACGCCTTGCGCGAGACGAACGCCGACAAATCGTCGTCTACCTGATCACGCACGGTCAATGCCATCCAGAACCGCAGATCGTTGAAGAGCTAAGTCAGTTAGCCGATATCTACGGGGTCTTCATTCTGCCGTCGTCCGGTCTGCACCTGGAATATCTCGACCATCTACGGAAATACCAAATCGTGGAAGGGGAAAGCCTGGCGAGTAGAGAAGGTTCAGTCGACCGTGCCATGGAAATTATCGACGACGCGACAACCGGTGGCCCCGTACCTGGGGGCGGGTGATGGAACTTCGGGGCCTAGTCAAGCGGGGGCGAAACGACCTCGGTCGTGGCGAATTCGACGCAGCGATTGAGAGCTTCCGTGCCGCATGTTCGGAAACTCATTCCATAGACCCCGAATACGACAGTTGGATTTCACTTTATGCTGAAGCGCATATAGGGGCTCAACACGGCGAGCAAGCAGGTTTCCTAAGGCTGTATCTGCATGATTTCGACGGGGCACTGCAAGCTGCCGGAACCGCATCCGACGGACGCGTGCGCGCGCATATTCTGGAACAGGCCGGTCGTCATCGAGAAGCGGCCGAAGTATACCAAGCAGAACGCCTCAATGTGGCTGCCGCCATAGCCTTCGAAAAAGCAGCGTTGGCGGCCGACGCCGGTGGTGGGAAATGTGCCGTATGCGAGGAAGTAGAACGGCGCCGCAAACTAGCGTGTAAGAGCTGCGGGGCTGTTTCTCCTTTGGCGTCGGACGGTGCACGTGAACTCGCGCTGAAAGCCAAGGCGTGCTGGTCGTTTCTCAAAGACGACCGGCGGGTTCTGCAATCGCTCTATGTCCGCTCCTTGGTCTACTTCAATCTCGGCTATAGTTCGGTGCTGGCGGGTGAAGAAGACGGCCAGCGACACCTTGTCGCTGCACAGCGCTTGCTAGAAGAAGCCGCGGATAAATTCGAAACCGAGGGCCTCAGGGAACGCGCTTTCGACTGTTACCAGCTTCTTCTTGAGGTGGGCCGCCGCAGCGTCGCTTTCGAGAATCTAGCAGAAGGCTATCTGAACTGCATTCGCGTGCTCAAAGAGGATGGCTTGAAATATTATGTGTTGCAGTTCTACGAGGATTTTGTACGGCAAGCACTTTCGCGCGGTGAGTTTCAGGCCGCAGCATCTCTCTACAGAGAAGCCAGTGAATACGCTTTGCGCATGGGAATGCCCTACGAACGCTACTATTTGCGCCTATCGGCGGAAACTTGGATGCGTTCAGCTAAGCAGCTCATCGAAAGAGAACGCCCCCCTGAAATGGCGGAAAATGGGTATCTCGCCGCCATCGAATGCTTCAATGGCACGGGCGACTATGAAGCCATCGGCCGAGCGTATGGGGAGTTGGCGGCGTTGCCGTTGAGCAAACGTCGCCAAGAGCGCTACCGGGAAATTACGCTGCGGTATGAACACGCTCGCAGTCAAGGGGAAGCCGAACAGTCGGTTCCAGCGTATTTGCGTCAGGCCCATGCCTATCCGGAAATTTGGTCGATGGACCTGATCGAATGGGAGCGCCAAGGGGACCCCAAGTCGACGTGTGCTGCGGTTATCGGCGACCGCCGGTATCCCGATGTCGTCCGACGCCGCGCATTGAACGTCGCGCTCTACTGCGCGGACCGTGGTCTCGAATCGGTGGAAGACCGCGCGTGGGTCGCGAGGTCGTTGGGCGACCTGCAAATCTACTCGGTGCTTGGGCCTTTGGAACGTCTCTTTGAAACGGGGGAGGCCATGGTTCAGCAAGGGGTGATGCGGGCCCTGCGGGTACTCTTTTTTAAGCGTAGTTTCGGGGTCCTGAGAAAAGGCCTGCATTCGGCGTCGGAACAAGTACTACAGGCCGCAATGGATGCGCTCGCCCGTCTACGCTTCACCCACGCGTTCGACCCACTTGTCCGCATTTTTCGCCAGTTCGATAGCATCGAAATTCGACGTGTGGCGCTCGCCAGCATAGGCCGTATCCCAACCATCGAGGCGGGCGATTTTCTCATCGAGGTCTTACGCCACGAAGGAGAACCGTTTTCCACGGATGCCGCCGAACATTTGTCGCGGTTCGAAAACCTCGATGTGCTGGCCATTTTGCGGCAGCATTATGAATACGAAGAAGGGCCGCTACGTCAGAAGATGGGTAATATCCTACGCGAGGCGGGGAGGGTGTAACACCGGATTTCGGTTTTCGGTTTTCGGTTTTCGGT
>Ga0257122_1001653_pt1 | contig 15154 bp, 13 predicted proteins | sample SI106_120metaG_FD_190146 | JGI IMG/M metagenome (GOLD analysis project Ga0257122, IMG submission 190146) | Marine microbial communities from Saanich Inlet, British Columbia, Canada - SI106_120 | ecosystem: Environmental > Aquatic > Marine > Inlet | place: Canada: British Columbia | collected... | reverse complement strand
CCGACGCTGGCCCTACATCCGACGCTGGCCCTACACCCGATGCTGGCCCTACACCCGATGCTGGCCCTACACCCGACGCTGCAATGGCTGATTCTCAGGCCGACGCGACCGCCGACAAGTGACGATGCTCCTATCCCCCTTGTTAGAAGCTGTGATTCTCAGCGTGGTGGCTTTTTTGGGTGCGGGGTTTTCCGCCATCGCAGGCCTTGGTGGGGGGACCTTTCTCGTCGCGGTGATGTTTGCCCTCGGTCTACCTCCGCCCGTCGCGGTGCCCGTGCACGCGGCGGTGCAGATGGTGTCAAACGGGTCGCGTACCGTCGCATACGGAAAATTCTTGGACCGTCGGGCATGGCTGATCTTCATGGCCGGGGCTGTCGTTGCCCCGTTTTTAGTTGCGCCGTTGGTGGCCAAGGCGGACCCTGATTGGATCCGCCTCACCATGGGGGTCTTTCTCGTATTCGTAACGTGGGCCCCATGGATCAAACGTATCCACGCTGAACATTGGGGAGGCCTTGTCGCCGCAGGACTCATCGCAGGCGGCTTGGGTAGCGTTGTGGGTGCCACAGGCGCTCTTATCGCCCCCTTCTTCTTACGCGAGGAATGGACGAAAGAGGGCGTTATCGGCAACAAAGCGGTTTGCCAGGCCAGTGCTCACGTGATCAAAATCGCAGCCTTCTCCGCCTACGGTCTACGCTTTTGGGAACACCTTCATCTGGTCATCCCTATGACGATCGCCGTCGTGGTCGGCACCTTCCTAGGAAAACGCCTAGGCGGCGGCCTCTCGGAAGCGAAATTCAAGATTACCTTCAAAGTCGTTCTGACGCTTCTAGCGGTCAAACTCCTAGCGCTAGTTGTCTATCGTTGGTTATAGGGCGTTGGTTATAGGCGTCGATCGATGGGCAGCGCGACTTTGACCGTCTTGCCGTCACGAATGACCGATAGCGAAATCTTACTGCCCAAGGGGTGGGAGTAGAGTTCCATCTCCAAAGCATTGATGTCTCGCAGGAAGAGGTCGCCCGTGCCGATGATGAGATCGCCTTTGCGAAGCCCGGCCTTTTCCGCGAAGGGCGGTATTTTGCTCGTGAGGCCTTAGGCTGGCCAGTCAGGAAGGTCGGACGTGGTGGGATGTTCGCTCGTTTGTGTGCCCGTCGGAGGCGTTGGAAGCAGGTCGAGGGGGGATGGATTGGGATAGTTCGGCGAGTAGGGGACAGCGCTCGGTGCCTTCTTGATTTCAACATCACGGGGTGTCGCTTCAGCGTTGGCGAAAGTGGTGTCGGCATGATGTGGCGAAGCAGCTGCGGTGGTCTCTTCGGGCGCAACATAGACACCTACGGGGACGGCCCCCGGCCATTCGTCCTGCCAGAGTTCACTTTCCAAGAAGATGTCGAAGTGTTCAGCGTTTTGGTAAACTAATCGGCCGAAGATCAGCGCGCCCAGGATCGGCAAGACCATGGCGAGGAATTGGTAGAGTAGGGGGCTGAGAACAGGCACGTGGAGGGCAGCGCCCATTCCGCTCAGCGCAGCGTAGGCGAAATACTCGATCGCTCCGATACCCACGGTAAAAAGAACCGTGAGAAGATAGTGACCGGGAATGCGGAAGATCATCCGCAGGGTGATCTTTGGATTCAGCATGGCAAAAGTGGACTCCGTAAACGAAGCCACGATAATTGCGGCTGGGTAGTAGACGATGCCTGCGCATAAGAACAACCAGGCCAAGGGACTAACAAGTGCGGATACGGGATCGTTGCTGAGCAGGATGTAGCTGATTGCAGGCAACCAAATTAACCAACCCGCCAATGCGAAGTTGACGACGGGGCGAAGCAAGACAAGAAACCCCCACGGGCCCATCCCTCCGCGTATCAGATACGCAAGAAAGGACAGGTCGGGCGCTCCGACATCGTCGGAACCATCATTGCTGGGCAAACGCGTGGATCCAAATGCGGCCTCTCGAACCACGCGAAAATAGTAGACGATAAAGAGTGCCGTTGAGAGAAACTTCCCGAATATGGGTAGGCTGCGCAGGAGCACGAGCGCCACGGAGAGGAGTCCGAGTTGCATCAGTCCACTCTTGGAAAAGATCGCGACGAATAGCGTTGGTAGTATTTGCCAATACGGTTTTCGCTCCCGTGGGACGGTTAGGGGAAACGCGGTCCGGCCACAATGAACGCAACTTACCCCACGAACTGACCCAGACGACATGGGGGCGGCACATTCAAGGCATAGCCTCGAATGACAATGATCGCATTGCCATGCGGCCCGGGCACGTTTGTGATGTGAACAGCGACTCGGCTGGCTTTGTGAGTTTGACGACATAACTCCCCCATTTTTCCTGGATACCTACAAAACCTTGCGATACGCGTGCCAGGGCCATGGGGCGAATAAAGTCTATGATTCTAAGGGGGACGGGGGTGGGGAAGGGGAGTCGGGCCGATGGGTGACGATGCGCGTCGTCGTTCGTCGGGGGCTGTCATGGTAACTTGGTGCGATGGACGGGCGGGATTCAGACATGACGGCTATCGCCGTACTACCTCAGGTCATTCACCGGGTTGACCCGTATCCCTATTTTTTTGGTTCCGATGCTGTGCCAAGAGATGTGCTCCACATTTTGACCGACTTGTTTTCCGAAGACCTTCCGTGGGACCGACACGATAGTTTCTACCACGGCTTTTTCGCGGAAGTCGCCGATCGCGTAGGCATGCCGCTTCGGCAGCAGGTGGCGTCGCGCCTGCGCGAACTGACGGGCCTTCCGTTGGCCGACGACGTGACCATAACCGCCCAACGAATGGAACCCGGCGACCACGTGCCGCCTCACACCGACCGGCCCCTGCTGGGTTTCGAAGCCGTGCGAATGGTACTGCAACTCGACGATGCTTCGGATGCCGGGGCAGGGGGCGTCTTTCACGTTCATGCTGATGCCGCGGGGGGGCAAATATCCTGGTCACATGCGTCACGGCGAGGCGACGCCATCGTTTTCGTGCTTCGCACGTCGTCGCATCATAGCGTGAGCGTGACGCAGCGTTCGCGTCGTACGCTGGTTTTTCACGCGAGGCATTTGGGCAATGACGCTGAAGTTGCCAACTATGTTCAGGCAGTTTATTCCAAGATGCGATTCGACCAGTTTCCGGCCTCGCTAGATCCGCTCATCGCTGAAGCCGAGACGGGCGATTCCTTCGTCGATAAGACGCGCGGTGCGGCCTGCGTGGCGTGGGCGCTGATGCAGTGGGGCTGTGAAGACGAGGTTATCGGGACCGGGTACCGTTCCGCGCTTGCCGATGGCAAATTCGATGACGATATTGGGCCCGTGGCGTTGGCGCGTTGGCTGAGCTTTCTCTGGACGGAGCATTTTGACGTGGATATCTGGGCCGAACTTGCGGATCGGCCTTGGCGCGGTGCCAACTCTGCCATTGAAAACGCCTGGCAAGTCCTCTTTGGCCGCGCGCTGCGCTGAATTGCGCGGGGCGGGCCGGTACGGTAGAATTCGTCAATGCTCTACCACCCAATTGGTCGACCATAACCAAGGATGAGACGCTAGTATGCGATACCGATTCCTCGGCGCCGTGGTCGCTGTTGCACTGCTATTTAGTCATGGCGCGCTAGCCGAACAGGAAGACCCGAACACGCTTCTTCAAGAGGCCATTGTTCGCTACAAACTCGGCGAATATGAAAAGACGCTCGTTGCGCTGGAGAAGGTCCTGCAGGCCAAGGTGCCCCCTCAGACAACGAAGAAAGCGCTGCTCTATCGCGGGCTAACCCAGGCGCTCTTCGGCAAAAGTGACGAAGCGACTTTGTCGTTCAAAGCTGCGCTTCGGCTGGATGCACTGCTCCGCTTGCCGAAGTCGGGCGTGAAGGACACGGTGCGAGTGATCTTCAAAGCGGCCAAGTCTGCGCTGGCCCCGAAGATTCGGATCACGACCGATCCCATCGCCACAGTCCTGCTCGACGGCAAAGCAGTCGGCAAGACGCCCTGGGAAGGCAAGGTTCCCGTGGGAAAACATCAACTATTTCTAAAGTCAGTAGACCACCTGTATCAGCTCGAGCACGCATTCATCGCTCAGCCGGAGAAAGACCAGAACCTTGCGTTGAAACTCGAAGCCTTTGCGGCGCTAGTTACAGTGAGCACGAAACCGAGTGGGGCGCTTCTAAGGGTAGGGGGGAAAACCCTCGGTCGGTCTCCCATTGAAGACTACCTTTTGCCGGCGGGCCAGTCCTCACTGCTCATTGAATTGGAGGGATACCAACCTCAAGCGAAATCGCTGAACCTGAAGCCGCTGGAGAAAAGAACGGTATTTGTCACCCTCAAGAAGGTGCGCGGATATAGCCTAGTGAAGGAAGAGCGGAAGGCGAAACCTCGTCTTTGGACTTGGGTCGCGCTCGGCACGGCTGCAGCTGTTGCGGCTGTCGGCCTGGGGCTTGGCGTTTCAGCCGAACAGTCGCTCGATGAGTACAATGCTGCGGCCGAAGCAGGCCATATCGACGAGTATTACGAGGCTCAGGCCACCTATGATCGTCGTGCATTGGCCGCGAATATCTCGTTCATAACGGCCGGCGCATTCGCCGTGACTGCTGTGGTGCTGTTCTTTGTCGAAGGCAACCGTTACGAAACGGTGGGCAAGAAGGCCAGGCTAAGGCTCTCACCGGCATTCGGGGGTGGCGTTCTGGGCGGTACATTCTGATGCAGAAGAAACGGCAGATGACTTCGGAAATGTGGGTGGTTGCCGTCTTGATCGCCATGCTCGGCGGCTGTCTGGCGGATATCGGTGCGACTCGGCTCGAGTTGCATATAAACGCGCCATGCAGAAGCAGTGAAACGGTGGGGGGAGCCCCCCAGGGCGCGGTCGATGACTTTCCTGAGAATTTCACGAAACCATCCGATATCGCGTACCGGCGTCTTCCCGGGGATAATGCAACGAAAACTTGGATTACGGCCGTGTCATCTAGAACGCAGCACCGTGTGTTGATGGGCAAGACCGTTGAAGGCGGCGGCATTGTCAAATGGCTGTCGGCAGGGCCAACCGATGAAGAGATTGCCGGGGGGGACTCCGGTAAGTTTGCGGGCTTTAAAGATGGAACGCGGTCTCAGGCCCGATTTAACAACCCCATTGGGATCGCCATCGACGCGGCGAACGAATGGGTCTTCATTGCAGATTCGGGGAATCATCGGATTCGGCTCTGGGATAGGGGAAACAATAGCGTTTCGACGCTTGCGGGCGGCCCCGACCCAGGGAGTAGCGATGGCGAAGGAAGCGAGGCATCCTTCAATACTCCCATTAGTCTGGCTCTAGATCCCGCTGCCGCCACCACGACGCTATATGTAGCGGATGCTGGAAATGACTGCATTCGGAAGGTTGAGGTGATTCGCGATGGGGAGAATATTCGCGCGCTAGTCTCTAGGTACGCCGGCGCCTGCCGGGGAGAAGGGACTACGCAGGCGGTGAGTGACCTTGGAATCAGCGGCGATTTGAGGCTTGACGGCGATTCTTGCGCTGAGTGCTTCGCCAATGGCGTATTGCTTGACGCGAGGTTCAGCTTCCCAACGAACGTGGTGGTCATCCCCGAGAAGGGAAAGATTGGCGTGTCCACGGAAAAGCCGGAGGGTGTGCAGTTGCTGGTTGTCGATGCGGGAAACCACGTGCTGCGCCTCGTGACGACGACACGGGTTGAGACGTTGCTGGGACGCCCTGGCTACGTGAACGCATCCAATAGACCCGATAAGGTCCAAATCTTCGAGGGTGGTGCCTACAATGACAGCCTGCACCTCAACAGCCCGGCCGGGTTGGCGTTTTCGGATGACGGCTGGTTTGCATTTTCGGAGCCCTACGACGACCGTGTGAGTCGCGTCTGCCAGGACCAAGTTGTCAGGGTCGCTCCGAAGAAAGTGGACGCCACTGTCGCAGATGAAATGACTTCGTTTAGTAGGCCGGCTGGATTAGCCATCGATACGCGGGGTTCAAATTCCGGAAATCTTGATATTCTCTTTGTGGCGAACGAGGGCAGCACCAATGCAGATTTGCTGGTCCGGGCCATTCGGGTGAAGGACCATTGATGGGGGATATCAAATGACATCGGTTCGCTCTTTGCTTCTTTCCCTTAAAAGTGCTCTTTCAACTGCTTGCCTATAGGCTTTGGTAGGTGCCGAGCAATATTCAGTTGTTTGAACCCTGAAAGAATTCGGCCATCGACTGACCAACGGCGGAGAGGTTATTGCCGCTTTCGAGATATACGATCTTCATCGTTTCCAAATCTACGAGGATATTCGTCGGAAATGCCTCTGTGTAGCTATGTAGATAGAATGAAGGGTCAAGCGCTACGGGGAATGTGAGTTGAAATTTGGCATTGTTGGCCCATAGTTTGCCGTAGGAGGCGGTTACGGGTTGGTAGTTGTCGTCCTCGACCAATACGTTTACCACTAACACGCCGTCGAGAATCGCCCCTGCGTCAACCTGAGTTTGGACCGCAGCCACCTCGTTCTGAGAGTTGCCGTCCCAGCCCGAGCCAACAATCAGCCACATCAGTTGTTTCTTCTGAACTTGGCAACTAGCGGCACCGGCGTAAATATCTTTAAAACCAATTTCGCGGAGAGTGTTTGTATCTTGCACCATGTCCGTTGCCTTCTTGCAGAGAAATGCTTGATCGGCATAGCCTTGAAAAGTAAGCGGGGAGATGATGTCGTCTTTGCCGTACCCATAGGGCCCTAAAGGATAGGTGGGAGAGCTATCGTTTTGCTGCGTTGTCGCGTCAAGTCCCGGGGCGGGGACATAGACAGTGGACCCAATATCGATGCCGGCATCCAATGTGGCAGCATCCATGTTGCCACCGGTACTGATACATTGCCCCGCCTGGCAGAACATCTTCGCACCGCAATGCGGCTCGCACAGAACCCAATTCCAATCACACGCTGCCGTCAACAGCAGAAAGGGAAAAGCCGCGAGGAAGATAGAGAACCGGCTCATTGTCGTTTTCCTTTTCACGTAAGGCTCCACTAGAAACGGCCCGTTACCGAGACGGTATAGCGCCTGTTGGAAACGTCGAAGCCGAAGGCTGCAGACTGACTCCGTAAAGCGGAGGGCGGCTTCTGCTCTTCAGGACGGGTTACGAAGAGATACACTGCTGTGCCTAAGGCTGCAGCCGCGGTGCCGGCGAGTACGGCGCCCGCTGTCATTTTTTGCCGTGCCGCCCGCACATCTTCCGCGTATAGATTCTGTTCTTCTCGGCTTGGCGCAACGAGATATTTGTTCATCGCTTCATCTCCCTGAGCCGAACCCATGCCGAAAAGAACGCCGGCGGTGATGCCGAGGGCCGTACCCACCCCTAAGGTTGTCCAAGCCCAGATGGTCTTCGTTCTGCGTTTGGCGGCCGATTCCCTCGCGGACTTCTCGTCAGTGCGAAGCGCCAGGAGGCGCCGTTCAGCGCTGTTCACACGACGTTGCGTTTCAGCAGTCCCCCGCTCCGGACCTCGAAGAATGTGTTGACCCTGGCACGCATACCCGTATTCGAATTTTGGTGGGTCTAGTTGATTTGTCGCGTAGGGCGAATCAGCAAATCGTGCAGCTGCATATGGGCCGGGCGGCCCAGGGCGAATTCGATGGTGTCGGCGATGTCTTCAGGATTCAACATCTCAGGGACACGCGTGCGTATTTCGGCGACTTTGGCACTATCGCCATCATGATAGCGGTCGAAAAACTCCGTATCGACAAAGCCCGGGCTGATGTTGGTGATCCGAATATGGTCCGCTGAGGCCGCGCGTAATTCGGTGCGGAGTCCTTCCGTGAGGGCTCGTACCGCGAATTTTGAAGCGGAGTAAAAACCGCCGTTGGGCGGCACCCGGTGCCCAGACATCGAACCTATATGAAAGATATATCCCGGGTCATCGCCTGGCAGCAGGGTGGCCAAAGCCTCTTTGGTGCAGATCGACAGCGCGAGTACATTGAGTTCGAACATCAATCGCCATTTTTCAGGGTCGCCGTCCACAAGAGGCGCGCGAAAGCCACAGCCCGCGTTATTGACGAGCACCTGAACGCCTCCCCAATGTGCATTGATCGTGGAGAACATAGAACGGATTTGATCGGCATCGCGCAGATCGGTTTGGATGGGCAGGAAGTAGCCGTCCGACTGCGCAATCTCCTCAAGCCGGTCCATGCGTCGTCCGCAGATTGCGACCTTCATGCCCAAGCCGGCTAGACGCTTCGCGACTGCGCGACCAATCCCACTGCTCGCACCGGTGACCAGGGCGACGCGGCCCCGCCAGTTGATTGCTTCTTGCGTCATGGCTTGTTACTTCTCTTTCTCGGAAAAAATCTGAGCGCTAAATATTTCGATGGTGGTTGATGGATCACGCCAGGCGTTCTTGGGCAGACCCGCCTTGCGGCACGTGTGAGAAAGAAACGTTTGACGGTCCCAACCGTTCTCGCTGGCCACTTGGGGTAGAAGGACCCCGCGGTTGGATCCTTGCGAAATTTCCAGGCCATGTTTGCCAACCTCTACTTCGTCGGCAGTGGCCTGACGCAGAGGAGAGAGAACAGATATTTCTAGGTCACAATCATCGAGTTCGTCGGCGCGGAGCGGAGAAAAACGGGGGTCTCGGGAGGCGGCGGCAACGGCCATGGCATTGATATTGTCGATCAGTGGCGACCCGTTTTCGAAGGTTCCGATACAGCCTCGAAGCTCACCGTGTTTGGTAAGGGTGACAAATACGCCAGCCGGTCGCAGCAAAGCGGGTTCGTCTGTTTCCACCGCAGGCTTGCGGTCTGTTTCCAGGAAGAGCTGAATGACTCTGCGAGCGGTTTCTAGGGCGTGTTGGCCAGCACGTTCGCTGAGCGTTCCCAACGTGTCGGATGACGTGGACATGATTTAGCCGCTTACGATCAGCCCTTCGTCGGCCGGCGTTTCCGTTGGGCTGGCCTCTTTCGCGTCGCCAGCGGCGGCAGCGGCGGCCTCTTGTTTCAGAGCGCTGATCGGCGGAAGGGCGCGTTCGATCAGTTTACGGGCAAAAGGATGTCTCGCCAGTTCAGCGGGCGACTGCTCGTAGAGTTCCACGGCCTGACGAGCGATTGAGGCATTTTCGGTGTCGTTGCATGCGCTCAGGAAATGGGCGGTGTCGAGAACGATTTGACGCGCTTCAAGGGTGCGGTCCTCGTCGTAGTAGTCTTCCACGCATTTGTCGAGAGCGCTGCTGAGCTGTTCGTCGCGTTGGGCGTCGTCGATGATGATCTGGCTGCTGAGGATTTCCTGCTGCTTCATCACCAACTGATAGAGTGGTTCACGGCCGGGATACCAGCCGCGCAATACGGGAAGGTCGTATAACTTGCAAAGATCTTCGTTGGACGCATCGGTCTTCGCTTCGATGGACAAAGCGGGATGGTCGATTTTGGGTGCTGGACCAAATTCCTGGCTGGCGCGCAAAAATTGGTTGGGAAGCCCGCGCTTGGTCTTTTCACAGCGTTTAGCGGCGTCATGAATCAGCCAGCGAGCGATGCCCGCGTCGATCTTGACCGCTTCGATCTTTTCTTTCACCTCATGCATGAGCTGCCGGTAGGTCTTACGGCTGCCTTTGCCGGGGCGAAAATCGATCAATCCATTTCGTGATGATGTACGCGCTTCCCAAACCATGAGCCCACTCGGGGCTTCGTCGGCACACCAAATCATGCGTTGATTGCGTCCGTCGTAGGCCGTGATGAGGCCGGGTAGGACCGTGCGCTCACCGGTAGCGATGGGGCGAATAGGGGAATCGCTGCCAGTGGGAACCGACACATCGACCTTTCGACTGCGCATACGATGAAGTCCCGTTCGCGCTGCTTTCGCTAAGGGCTTGTTCGACAGGCTCGCTAGCCACGAAAGGGGTTCCGGATTTCCCCGTGCGACCAATTCTTCGATCAATGCGGTGATCAGGTCCGGGTGGAACGTGGCCGGCGGGTCAACGTATTCTCCCTGTACAACCTGTCGTGCCCAGCTTAGATCCGCCAGGCCGTCCACGGAACCACTACCCTGAAGTAGCTCCCGCATCTCTTTGATTTCGTTATTAGATGAGCGTCTTTTCACCATCGGCAGACTTTCATCGCAGGTGCCGCAAAATGTCAAGGAACGTTTCGTCGGATGAAGGACTTGCAGGCCGGGGTCAGGCACGGTAAGTGTGCAATATGACAGAGCGAGTACGAGTCGTTGGCGTGGGGGAAGCCGCGCTAGATCATCTGGGAGTTGTCGATCGCTATCCGGAACAGGGTACGCGGCAGAACGTCGTCGCCCTCAGCATTCAGGGAAGCGGTTCAGTTTCCACGGCCCTGGCCGTGCTGGCTCAGTTCGGCCTCGACGCCGATTTTATCGGCAAGGTGGGTGACGACGCATTTGGTCGGTTCATACGCGACAGTCTGAAAGCAACCGGTGTCAACGTTAAGGGCATGGCGGTTCAGGCGGACCGCATGTCTCCCTACAATTTCATCATTGCACCGGAAGGGCGCGGCCGGCCCACTATTTTGCATACCGCCGGAGATGTCGCTGCGCTTAGCCCCAATGAGGTGGACCTTTCCATCATCGACGGTGCGAACCTTCTGGTACTCGACGGCTATCAAGTTGACGTCCAGGTTGCGGCTGCAGAACGCGCAAACGCTGCCAAGGTTCCCGTTGTCTTATATGCCACGCAGGTTTCCGAAGGTATGGGCGAATTGCTCGCACTGTCCAACGTCTTGGTCGCGTCTGAGCGCTTCGCCGCAGAACTCGCGCCACGCGGTGAAAGCGAAGATAGCCTTTTGGAATTGAGCAAGATGGGGCCCGAGACGGTCGTCGTCACGATTGGCGAAGAGGGGAGCGTGGGCCTGCAAGGGCAAAAGCTGGTGCGACAACCGCCGCTTCACGTGAACGTCACGGATACGATAGGCGCAGGAAACGTATTCCTCGGCGGTTTCTGCTATGGCTTGACCCAGGACTGGTCGCTGGAACGTTCGATGTTGGTCGCCACGGCCGCTGCGGGTCTAAGCTGCAAATCTCTCGGCGCGCGCGGTGGCATTCCCTCTCTAGAAGAAGCTCTCGCTCTAACCTAAGGCTCGTCGTCTTGACTTCAAAACTCGAAAAGAAATCCAGTTTGCTGGCAACGCTCTCCCTTAGCACCACGCTAGGCGTGCTCGTCGCTGTGGCTTTCAGCCTTGTAGAAGGGTTCAACGTCGCTCGCTCCACAGGCGATTGGCTGGGATCACTTCTACTTTCCGTTCACCTTTACGCACCGGTCGGTCTTTTCGTTGGCCTTTTCGTAGGTTCAGTGGGGGGAGGTTGGCGGAATGTCTGGCCCCAGGAAGGTGGGCTATGGGCGCATTTGAAGGAAAACCGCGATTTGGATAACCGCATTGCGACGAGCATCGTGGCCGGCTTACTTGTACTCTGCGACTTGGCAATCCTGGCCTATCTCTTTGTCTCGGTGGCCGCCCGTTCCATGGCGAATACGCATCTGGCCGCGCTTTCAACGGCGATGGTCGTCTTTGCCGGGGCTGTGATGGCGGCTTTACTTTTCCCCTTCGTATACTATCTATTGCTACCATTGGTAGCACGCCTACCCGGGAAACTGTCCCGAACGTCCACATTGCTCTTCCTCGCGCTTTGCGCCATGGCCGGCGTGAGTGTGCTCGTGTTCTTTTCCATCGATTGGCGCGTGCTCAAAATCGGGAAATGGCTGTTGCTTGCCGGGATGGTCGTGGCGACCGCTGTTCTTTCGTGGTGGATGGCGCGACGAGACAGCGGGTGGCAGCGGCCTATCTTCTTGGCCGTAAGTCTCGCGTTGGCGTTCGGCCTGACGCTCGGGGCGCCGCGTGCGGGCAAGGCGCAAACGGTGGTCGCTGCGGCTCAACAAGAAGGAATTGTCTTGCCATTGCTGATCGGCATTGGCCGTTCCCTTGCGGATGCAGACAATGACGGATTTTCAGCGTGGTTCAGTGGCGGTGATTGCGATGATACCAACGCCAAGGTGAACCCCGCTGCGCGTGACCTGCCGGGAAATGGTATCGACGAAGATTGTCAGGGCGGCGACGCTCCAAAGCGCATCTCAAAGAAGAAGCCGAAGAATGTCGTGCCGAAACTCCGTGCCAGGCCTGCATTCAAGGGTAATCTGCTGCTGATTTGCATTGATACGCTTCGGGCAGATGTGCTGGGTTCGCTAGGCAATGGCGACCAACTCACGCCCAATATGGATAAGTTGGCAGGCCGAAGTTTGAATTTCGCACGGGCCTATTCGCAGGCAGCCAACACGCCGCAGTCGTTTCCTTCGATTTTTACGTCTCTTTATCCTTCCCGTATTCCCTACGCCAAGCGCTTCACTGGCTATCCGCGATTGAAGGCCGAGGCCGTCACGCTCTTCGAATCTCTGAAGGATAATGGATTTGCCACAGCAGCCGTGACGTCCCATTTCTATTTTACCGCAAAACGGGGGATCACCCAGGGCGTCGATGATTGGGACAACCGGGGCGCCACCAACCTGAAAGATAGCAACAAGGATATCGCTTCACCGCGAATCGTTCCTCGGGCGATCAAGAAACTGAAGGCGCTCAAAGATGGTGGCAAGAACTTCGCGCTTTTCGTTCACCTCTTCGAACCCCATAGTACCTACGTCAAACACCGCGAGTATCCGATCACGAAACGCGGCGTCGCGGGCCTGCGGCAGAAATACGATTTTGAGGTGAAGTACGTCGACAAGTGGGTCGGAAAGCTGCTGGCGTCACTGGGGCCAATGGGGCTTGCTGAGAACACAGCTATCGTACTCTTCTCGGATCATGGCGAAGCTTTCGGTGAACATAGATTCTATTTCCACGGGCAGGCACTCTATGGCGAGGTGCTTCATGTACCCCTGATGATATCTATTCCGGGGGTGAAGCCTCAGGTGGTCAAGGATAGGGTCGGCTTGGTCGATGTGATGCCAACCGTCCTCGACCTTTTCAAAATTCCCCCGCCGGAACACCTTCAAGGGCGTTCGCTTCTGCCTGACGCGCAAGGCAAGGTAGACGTTCCCGAGCGTGGTCTAGGTGCCGTGCTGTTGCGTTATCCCGCTTGGCCGAAGGGCCAGCGCGCGATGATCCGGGGTGACCACAAGGCGATTCTGAGAACCACCGAAAATAGATTTGAGCTTTACGATTTGAAGTCGGACCCGCATGAAAAGAACAATCTCGCCTTGAAGAATAAGGCGCTAGCCAAAAAGTGGCGCGCGTTGCTCTCTGAATTCATCTCGGCAGAACTCTAGCCCGTACACTTTCGACCTCTATTTCGTTGCAGCTCGCGGCTGTCGCAAAAGTCGAGACGGGCGCGGAGCACGATTCGTGGCCCGAAATCGTGGCAACAGACCATGCAGCCAGCGCCGTAGCCGTGACAAGCGGGTGGGCTTTTGTGTCCTGAGGTTGATCAGGGTGTCGACTTTGGTTCGGGCGTACTGATTGTCCGCGATTTCGCTTACTCGCAGTCGGCGGCTACTTTCTTCCTTGCGGTGCAATAGTTTCTCGAATTTTTCGAGTTCACCGGGAGCTAGGCCTCTGTTCTTACCGGCGGTACGTAAACTCGCCAGATCTTCGACGGCGTATTCGAACTCTCTAAGATAGACATGGGTGTTTGACCGAGATTTGCGAATGACAGTAGCGAGTGAGATTGCTGCCGGATAGACGCCGCCTTCGTTCAGGCTTCCGTACGCGCCGACGATTCCCTTGGCGAGAAGGAGAGTCGACCAATCCACTGTCGCATTTGTTTTACTGATCCGCAAAGCGAGGTCTCTGAGTTCGCTAGCGAAGGCATCCGCCATCTCGGACTGGATTGCCGGAGCGACGCGATTGATCCGGGCAAGTTGGCTCAAAAGGCGCTCAGCGCGGGGCTGGATCGACGTCACGAACTCGCGAGTGGACGTAGTCTGTTGGCCTTCAGCCTGAACAAGTGCAGGAACCGAGGCCAAGATGTAGCTCAGCATGACGACCGTTCGGAACTTCATTTCTCTCTCCTTATCGATTGCCTATCTTCTCGGAACCTAGATAGTGCAAGTCCAAGGCCAGAATGTGCGGAGGCCGAATGCGTTGGAATTCACACAGATCCTTCGAGGCTGAACGGTAGACGGGGCTTCGAATTTGCGTGGCGAATGGGCGGCGCTTTCCAGGTCTGGTGTGGGCACCGGGGGCGGGGTCTAGTTGTTGCGGTAAATACTCAAGCTGGCTGGTTGCAGCGAGGTTCTGTTGGCCCTAACGTACGCAACGAACGTAGTTGTAGATGCGGATGTCGTCGCCCTGAGGGCCATGGCCTTGGGGGTAATCGTTGGGGTCACCGGTCTTTGGGTCACTACGTTGGGCGCCGGCGCCATGCACGTCAATTTTGGAAAACTGTCCCGAGTTAGGCGGCATCTCCATGAAGCCCCAGGCTTGGCCAAAAGCGATATAGACCGCGTTCTGTCCCTTGGTATTGTCCGGCCCTTCGAGATGGCTGGTGCTGGTCCAGAAGTAGGATTGAATTTCCGTAACGTCAAAGAGCGGGTCTATGGCAGCGGAATTGGTGATCGTCGGTGCGCGGGTATAGTCCACGATGCTGTGGAGCTCTTTCGCATGGGGGAGCCGCCAATCGCTCTTTCCTGCGTGGCTGAGGTTTTCGCAATAGGCCAACGCATCCTGCCAGCCGAGGGTGGACCCGCTGTCGCCTTTCTGCCAGGTCAGTCCGGTCGCCTTATCCGTAATGGTTTGGTCGCCGTTGTCGGTCAGGCTGTTTTGGCCGTAGCTGGTATTTCCCCGCACGTATTTGACGTAACCGGTGAATGCACTGCCGCCACCACCGCCCTTGACCACAGGATAGCCTTTGATGCGACCGTCGGCGAAATTGACGCCAAAGAACGTTTCATCGCCATTCATGGTGGTACTCACGTACTTTGTGGCGGTGATATATTGCGCGTCAATTAAGCGATCACCCGCAGTCGTATCCCCGTAGGCAAAATCGAAATAGGCCGTGTCGATATAGGGAATGGAATGGGCTTCATCCATCTGTGAGCCGCCGTCGAAGTGGATCAATGAGTACATCTCCTTGATCGTGGGGAGGCGCCAATCACTGTGGTTGCCCAAGTTGAACGTGGCCGCGCCAGCTGCCGCTTGGTCCCACGACATTTTGTCGATGCTGACCTTGGCCCACATCAGGCCCGTGTTCAGATCGCTGATCGTGTCGTCGC
>Ga0257122_1001652_pt1 | contig 15164 bp, 13 predicted proteins | sample SI106_120metaG_FD_190146 | JGI IMG/M metagenome (GOLD analysis project Ga0257122, IMG submission 190146) | Marine microbial communities from Saanich Inlet, British Columbia, Canada - SI106_120 | ecosystem: Environmental > Aquatic > Marine > Inlet | place: Canada: British Columbia | collected... | reverse complement strand
AAATAAGGTCGATGGCACGTTGCCCACGATCAAATGTACGGCACCACTGGTTAACGAACGCTGTCCGGGATACAGCCAAGCCGCGAAGGATCCAAAGGGTCTTGGGGGAGATGTCTGGGTCGATAAGTATGACTACAAGGGCCTGACAAAAATGCTCTCCGAAATCAAGGAGCAGTACGGTCACGAAAGGCAGTCGATCCTCAGCGCGGATCTTCAGATCCCTTATCAAGTCGTCGTTCGCACCATGGATACCATCCGCGGCAAAGCCACCGCGAAATGCACGGGCAAAGACGGCTGTCTATTCGACCGAGTCGTTCTCAGCGCGGGAGTTCAATAAAGATGCTCCCCGTACGCGTTCGAGCTAGAAAACACTATCGCCAGCTCCGACGCGGGCTGCCCGAAGAAGAATCCGTATCGCATCTCAACATCACCCCGATGATGGATATGATGACGATCTTGCTCGTCTTCTTTTTGAAGAATTTCTCGCTCTCCGCAGACAATATCAACTTGAGCGGCGATTTGATGCTGCCTTCGTCCACCTCCAGCCTTAAGGTGCACCAGGCCATCTCCATCACCCTGACCAAGAAGGCCATCATCGTCGAAGATGATGCGATCGCCACCGTCAAAAAAGGCGCCGTCGATGCGAGCCTAAAGCGCGACGGTAGCAGCAGCTTTGTGATTAGCCCGCTGCTGGATATGCTGCAAAAACACGCCACGCGGCTGAAGAAGATCGAGGAGATGACCAAGGGGACGAAAAACCCGATGAAGTTCGAAGGCGAAATCATCATCGTCGCCGATCAGAACACGCCATACCGATTGATCAGCGAGGTTCTATATACCGCTGGCCAAGCAGAGTACGGCAAATACCGACTGATGGTCCTCAAGAAGTAGCGCGATGCCCGTCTGTGGCTAGGCGCGATTTGCGTCACAACGGATGACCGCCCCCCGGCCCAAGAAAAAACTCACCCTCTTCGATCTCATATGTATCGGCGTCAACGCTATCGTTGGCTCGGGAATCTACGCCTTCCCCGGACAGCTAACGCAGCTCCTGGGTTCCGCCTCATTCTTGGCCTTCGCCGCCTGCGGCGTCATGAGCCTCATCGTCGGGCTCTGCTTCGCGGAAGCTGCGAGCGGAACAACGCGATCCGGCGGTCCCTACGTCTACGCTCGCGAGGCCTTCGGAAGCAATATCGGCTACGCGGTAGGCTTTAGCTGTTGGGTTGCAGCACTATTGAGCTGGGCTGCGGTAGCCAATGCGCTTGTCCCCTACCTCGGCCATTTGCTACCCGCTCTAGCCAAAGGTTGGTCGGGTACGACCGCCGTAGTGACCTTGACGCTCTTGCTGGGCGCCATCAACTATTTCGGCGTTAAGCCGGGCGCCTATATCACCGATTTTCTAACCCTCGCTAAACTGGTCCCGCTCGTCATGCTCACAGTCGCCGGCTTCATCGGCTACGATTCGGCGTTGGTCGCCCAGACGACCCCATTCGATTGGAGCGCCCTCCCCCAAGCGGCGTTCCTCGCATTCTTTGCCTACCAGGGATTCGAAGTCGTTCCCGTACCCGCCGGTGAATCCAACAACCCGCGGCGAAATGCGCCGTTGGCCGTCATCGGTTCGGTCGTAGGCGCGACGCTCCTCTACATTGCCGTGCAAATTGCAGCCGTGGGCAGCACACCCGATCTCGCGGGATCCAAAGAGCCGCTCGCACTCATGGGTGCTGCTGTCCTCGGCGCTCTGGGATCCAAAATCGTTGCTGCGGCAGCTGTCGTTTCGATGTTGGGATTTTGCGCCGGCGTGGCCCTCACGGGGCCCCGATATGTCGAAGCTCTAGCCCTTGATGGTTTTCTGCCGAGTTGGGTCAGCCGCCGGCACGCCCGCTACGACACGCCGGGAGGCGCGATTATCTTCACGACCGCTATTACCGCCGTGCTCATCGCAGTCCTCGACTTTCGCAGACTCGTGGACCTCGCGGTATTTATCGTCGCTCTACAATACGTGTCAACGGCAGTCGCGGTATTGGTACGCCGCTATCGACGTGGCGCTGACGGTGACGGCTGGCAGATGCCCGGTGGTCCGGCCATACCGCTGCTTTCAATCGTCGTTGTCTTGGTCTTTGTCGGCTGGCCAGCCGCTAAATCGGCTGATATCCGTCATCTGATCGCGTTGGGTGTTTTGATTGGCCTGGGGCTATTGCCCGCGCTTTGGAAACGCTTCGGCGAAGCCTAGATGACGAGGAATATTTAGTGGCGGCTGACCACTGCGAGGGCGATTCTGTCCTCGCTTAGTAAATCCGCCCCCAAGAACTTCACTTTCCGCTTCTTGTCCTTTCGGATCAGTTCTTTTAGAGCTTTGACCAACTCGGTATCGCTCGCCTTGCCGATGCGCTTCGCCGTGTTCAGAAAGAAGAGTCGGAGCACGGGTTCTTTGACAGGCAGTGCTTTGACGAGTGCGGGCAGTGCGTCGCGTCCGTTGGGCAACACGGCGAGCATGGCGCCGGCCTTTTCCCTCACAACGAGAGACATCTTGGGGTCGGTCAACTTCTTGCCATAGCAGGCAGGGTCTCCCTTGCATTCCAAACCGACATCTAGCCGTTGCTTCGCTTCCTTGAAGATCTGTTGCGTCTGGCCGAGGGCGCCTTTGATCATTGCTTCGAAGATCGGCTTGGCTTTTTCAGCTTCAACGCCCGCCATCCGAGCGAATCCCATCGCCGCAGCCTCACGTAGATTGTCGTAGCCACCTTGGATGTAGCCCTTTTCAGCGACTTTCAGGAGTGTGGGCAATGCGCGACGATCGCCCAGAGCCGGCATCGCCAACGCGATTTGGTAGCGCAACCGCCAATTGACCTTCTTATCCTTCAGGATCTTGAGCAGGGGGTCGAGCGACCGCGGATCTCCGATTTTCCCGAGAGCCTCGATGACTCCGGCGAGCTTGGTCTCTTTCCTGAGGTTGGTCTTCTTGATGATATCCAATAGCGCCGGAACAGCTTCCTTGGCCGCCAAATCACCCAAGACCCTGGAGGTCTTGGCGAGCACAACGCCTTCCTTGAAAGCGAGTTCACGGGCCATCGCATTCAGTTTGGGGGCAGTGCCAGACATAGCCTTGAGCAGTGCAGGCGCAGCGTCGGGGCCCAGTTGAACCAAGGCCACGCGAGCCTGCGGATAGGAACTACCTTGAACGGTACTCGCCATGAACAGAGCGCGCACGAGGACCTCTGCGGCAGCAGGATCGCCCAACTCACCCAATGCCATCGCCGAAATCTTGTTCAGCATGAAGTCCTGCTCTTCCGGCCGACGCTCCAAGACCTTGATCAATCCAGGAACCGCCTTCTTGTCGCCGATTTTGGCCAGCGCAGAAATCGCGGCCAATTTTGCGAGGTTCGACCGTGACTTGATTCTCATGGGGCGGTCGAGGAGTTTGAGCAGTGCCGGCACACCTTCTTTTGCTTTCAGCTTGGCCAATGCCTGGGCGGCCGTCGTGGCATTGTTGTAGCGATCCTCGGTGTAGTCCAAAGCGCGGATCATCGTCGGAATCGAATCTTTGTGATTGAAGGCAGCGATCGCTTTGAGAACGGAGGTGTCCTCAGTATCAGTGAAGAGTTCCGACAGCGGCTTTACCGCCACCGGATCACCGAGTTTCTGCAGCTGTCGGATCGCCTCCTCGGACTTCTCGCTATCCTTCAACTGTTTGATCCAGGTCTGGGGATCCTTTGGATCGGAACAAGCCGACAGGATTACCAAACAACCCAATGATGCCACGATTTTTCTGTTCATGATTCAGGCGCCTCTCTCTGCAACGTTGTGAGCAAACTCGCTTTACCGCCGAGAAGCGGGTGGCCTACACACAGCGTATGCATTCAATTGCTTTCTTTCATGCGGGGGGGACGTTAGACCGGCGCCGAGAGGCTGTCAACGCGAGCGGTGGAGGATTTCTGAGACGTCTATTTGGCCGGTGGAGTCGCGTCAACCGCGGATTTCCGAGGCGTCTTCTTGCTACCCCCGAGGGCCTTGCTGGCGCCGGGTTTGGCTTCATTCTTCGTGGAAGCCGGAACCGTTCCCTTCGATGCCCCTTCTTCTTTTTTGGGCGGGACGTAGGGGACGAAAAGGGCGGGCTTGATCACCTCGCGCATGACCTTGTCGGCACCCCGATGATCTACGCGGGCATCGATATCCCGTTCCAAGAATAAGCGCGCTACTTGGCGATAGATCTTCGCCCTGGATTCGATGTGGCTACGACAGCTTTCTTTGTCACAATGCGCGATGAGCTCGCGCAGAACCCGCATGCCATCCTTATTCTTGCCTAGTTGAAGGTAAGCCAAGCCCAGCCGAAGGCGCAAACGCGGTTCCACAGTCGACCGTTTCTCCGCAGCGCGGAGTGCGTCATAGGACCAGGGGAGTTCGCCCGCCTCTTCGTAGAGTTTTGAGAGTGCGATAGCGCTGCCCAGGTCTGCAGGGTTATCCCGCAGCAACTGTTCCAAGGTGGCGATTCGAGATGATTTTTTCTTGTTCGCGTTGACGAGCGGCCGAACCTCCGTCTCTTTGCCCTTGAGCCCCTTACCGAGCAAATAAACGCCCAATATGCCAAGGAGCACGAGGTTAGGGATCAGGATCATCGCTTCCACGCGACGAAAACGACGTTTCGGCTTTAATAGGGCCGCGAGCTCTTCATTGGATTGCATCTGCTGGGTCATGGACATCTTTGGAACCTTACCGTCTACGAATTGCACTATCTTGGAATACGACATGCGGCAACGATAGAAGTTCCCCTCCTGATCGATTTAGAACAAATTGCCCTGGGGACCATCGGCCGGAACATCAAGGCCAAGATGGGTATACGCGCGGGCCATCGCCATACGCCCCCGAGGGGTCCGTTGGATAAAACCCTGTTGAATTAGATAGGGTTCCACCTCATTTTCTAGAGTGTCGGCTTCTTCGTGAAGGGCCGCTGCGAGCGCGTCAATTCCCACGGGACCACCCTGGTGACGTTCGACAATCATCTTCAATAATGACCGGTCGTGTTGGTCCAGGCCTTGATCGTCGATGCCTAAGGCAGACAGACCCCGTTTGGCGATGGCGATATCGATACTGCCATCGCCCTCAACGTCAGCGAAATCCCTCACCCTTCGTAGCAATCGATTTACGATTCGAGGTGTCCCCCGTGAGCGCCGGCCAATTTCTTCAGCGGCATCCGGTTCGATTTGCAATTCCAGCAGCCCCGCGGAACGCAAGACGATTTTCACGAGGTCTTCGTCTTCGTAGTGCCCCAACCGCTGAACGATGCCAAATCGATCCCGCAACGGCGACGTGAGCATACCGCTACGGGTGGTTGCACCCACGAGGGTAAAAGGCTTGAGATTCAAACGCAGAGTCTGAGCAAACGCCCCTGCTCCGCTTGGCACATCGAGAGCCAAATCCTCCATCGCAGGATAAAGATATTCCTCAACCGCTGGCCGGAGCCGATGGATTTCATCGATAAAGAGCACGGCCCGTTCACTAAGCTGGGTCAGTAGCCCCGCAAGCACGCCTTTGTGTTCGATAGCCGGACCAGACGTCGTATGAACTTCAACGCCCAGCTCCTTGGCAATGATCAAGGCCAACGTCGTCTTGCCTAGTCCTGGTGGGCCACAAAAGAGGATATGGTCGATGGCGGCCTTTCTCTTTCGGGCGGCCTCGACAAAGATATTGAGATTCTCTTTCAGGGTCTTCTGCCCCACGAAATCGGCCAAACAGGCCGGGCGCAAAGCAGCGTCCAGAGGGACATCGGGCTCTTGTAGGGTCGGTTTCAGAGGGCCGTCTTCCATTCTTTCACCGGCATCATCAGTCATCGCAACAACCTTCCCTTAGAGCTCGGCCATGGCCGCCAGCGCCAACTTTAACAGGGACTCGGCATCGGAAATATCCCCTTTTTCCTCGGCGACTTGGGCCACAGCGCGCTCGGCCTGGTTTCGACGGTAGCCCAATGCTACGAGGGCCTCAACGATATCCTGTCTGCCTTGGGTCGGTGTCCCCGGTTCGGCGCCAGCCGCACTTTGAAGTAGGTTGAGCTTGCTGAAACGGTCTCTCAATTCGACGACCAAACGCTCGGCTGTCTTTTTGCCGACCCCCGGAATGGCCTGCAACCGAGGATGGTTTCCTTCGGCTACCGCGCGAATGAGTTCCGCTACCGGCAAGCCGGATAGAATTGTCAGGGCGAGTTTTGGGCCGACCCCCGAAACGCCGATCAGCGATTCAAAGGCCTCTTTTTCCGCGCTGTCGACAAAACCGAAGAGGCTAAGAGCATCTTCGCGAACATGGGTATAGCAACGCAGCCGCACGTCGTTGCCTTCGGTCGGCAACTGAGACAGAGCTTGCATGGACATTTGCACCCAGTAGCCAACGCCTCCAACATCCACGACAACGCTGTCCAGCGACTTCTCCGCCAATTTTCCCCTAAGTGTAGCTATCATCATTTTCCACCTTGGCTCATGGCATGGCAAATCGCGATGGCCATGGCATCAGCTTCGTCGACCCCCGGTTCCCGGTCGAGGCATAAAAGCGCCTGGACCATCCTTTGAATCTGGGCCTTTTCCGCTCGACCATGTCCCACGATGGCCTTCTTTACCATGGCTGGAGGATACGAGGAGAGTGGAAGATTTGCCCTTCCGAGAGTCGCAAGCGCGGCTCCGCGAGCCTGCCCCAGCGCCAATGCGCTGCGGGCGTTCTTTGCGAAAAAAACGTCTTCAACGGCGGCCACTTCGGGCATGGCAGCGGCGATCACTTTTTCCAGTTCAACCTGAAGCTTGGCCAGCCGTTGAGAAAGCGCGACGCCCTTGCCGAGCCGGATTTCCCCGCTGGTAATCACGGAAAGCGTACGACCTTCCTTTCGCAATACCGCATAGCCGGTGATCAGGCTGCCGGGGTCAATGCCGAGGATCAACTGCAAGACGGTCTCTAGGCCAGTTTTTCGATGAGTTCGTCGTCGATATCGAAATTCGCCCAAACATTTTGGACGTCGTCATGGTCTTCGATGAATCCCATCAACTTGATCATCGACTCGGCCTGCCGGCCCTCGAGCTTGACGGTATTTTGCGGAATCATAAGCGCTTCAGCTGACGCAACGGTGAGCCCCGTCTCCTTGAGCTTATCGGCGATCGCATCAACCTGGTTGGGATCGCAGACGACTTCGAAACACTCATCTTCTTCAGAGACATCCTCGGCGCCAACTTCGAGCGCCTGGTCCATCACAGCCTCTTCGGAGGTTCCCTCTTTTTCAATAGCGATGATTCCGCGCTTTTCGAACATCCAGGCCACGCTGCCCGCTTCGCCGAGATTACCATTGAATTTGGCGAGCATGTGACGCAATTCGCCAACGGTACGGTTGCGGTTGTCGGTCATCGTTTCGATGATAACGGCCGCGCCCCCGGGGCCATATCCTTCGTAGGTTATTTCCGTATATTCGACCCCGGCCAGCTCACCCGTACCGCGTTTGATGGCGCGATCCACGTTGTCTGCCGGCACGTTGCCTGTGCGCGCAACCGTGAGCGCTTTGCGCAGCCGTGAGTTGCCGTCGGGATCACCACCGCCGATTCGTGCCGCGACGGTGATTTCCTTGAGTAGCTTGGTAAAGAGCTTGCCTCTCTTGGAATCGACCGCGGCCTTCCGATGCTTGATGCTGCTCCATTTATTGTGGCCTGCCATTTGCGCTCTACCTCTGTCTGGGGTCCACCGGAGCGTGGACAGCGGGTGCCATTTCAATAGCGACGCCCACACGTAACACAGCCGTTTGCTTGCCTGCAATAGATCGGCGACATAGGATGAGGACCCATGGGGCACCGAACCTCAAAAGAAGGTCTTGGCCTTCGGATAACCTGCGCGGCGCTGCTCGCCCTGGAGCTTGCGTGTGGTACGGCCACGCCCAAAAGCGAAACCCTCGACCCGCTGCCCCAGCTGAAGAAATCAGTTCCGGCCACGAGCAAGGCCCAACGCGTATCCAAGCCCGCCCAACTGCCCAAGATCAGTCCAATGGCTGAAGGACGTGCCGGGGATTTCGTACTCACCAACGACAAACTTGCCGTCGTTATCCGCAGCTTGGGTATGCCGAACGGGGGCGCCATCGTCGACGCGGCCGTCAAGGGCAGGCGTGATGCCCTTGGTTTTCTCGGGGTATCCGTAGGACAGGCCCCGAACCGGCCGCCGCGCTACCAAAGACTACACCTCGACCACGAGACGCTGAGGGTCTGGGGCGTCGATAGCAAAGAGCCGGATGTGGTGGTCGAAACACGCTACACCCTCCATAAGGCTTCGAATGTGCTATTGATTTCGACGTTGGTCACCAATGAGGGCACACGTACCCTGCGAAATTATCGCATTGACGACCACCTGAAATGGGCGGCGGCAACTCCTTACGCCCCAGGTTTGGGGATGCTGCCGCGCGGCAAACATCGGCTCGCCTGGTTGGGTGCCTGGTCCGAAGAAACCTCCTACGCCTACACCGCCAAAGGGGCTCCGTCCTTCGATTTCGTCATCCAACCCAGCCAGGGCCGGGTCGCTTTGGCCGCCGGCGATCTAGAGCCCCAACAGACCCTTTCCGCACACCGCCAGCTGATCATCGGCAGCGGGCGAAGACTCTCAACGGTGGTCGAAAAGCTAAGCCAAACGCGGAAGCTACCGACGGGCCGACTCAATCTTCAGCTCGTCGATCAAGAGGGTGAACCGATCGCCCACGGAATCGTCGACCTTCGGCAAAGTGACCGACCGATATACTCCCTGAAGGCCCCCCGAGATGGACGCATATCGGTCCAGGTTCCGGAGGGCCCTTACGTGCTGGTAGCAAAGTCACAGGGACGGCGCGGCAAGCCCGAAAGGGTCGATGTCAAAGCAGCCAGCCCGGCCTCCAAGAGATTGAACCTGGGCCCGCCCTCACAACTGGTATTCGATGTCCGACAAGGCGGTTCGACGACGGCCCCGAAAAAACCGAGCCCTCTGAGTTGCCACGTTTCGGTCATTGGGGTGGACAAAACGCCAACCCCCTGGTTTGGGGCGCTCCATACCTTGCGTGCTGGGCATACGGTTTACTCCCGATCCGGCAAGGGGGTATTGCCGGTTGCACCAGGTCGCTACCGCGTGATCATCGGGCGTGGCCCGTACTACAGCCGGCTGGACAGAGTCATTGAACTGCCCCCCCATTCGGGCGCGAGCGTCGTTGCACGGCTGAAGCCAATCGTCGACACCACGAACAACGTCGCCGTGGACTTCGATCATCGCGGCGTGGTCATGAAGACAAACGACCTGGCGTTGGCAAACCAGGTCGAAGGGCTAACCCACAGCGTATCGCCGCGGGGCCTTGGGCCAAACGTCGCGGTCGCATTGGTGGACAATTCGCGACCTGTTCCGGCAGCAGAAGAAACGAAGCGGTGGCTAAACCAGCTCATCGCAGGCAAGCCGCTCGCTGCCATCGCGCTTTCGCGCCGTAGGAACCTCCTCCCCCTAACCAGCGGCTACCCCCGAACGCATCTGCATCTTTCGCCCCCTAGCCCCGACAAGGAACTTTCGGACGCGAAGGTGCAAACGGCCGTGAAGGATGGCGCAACGATAGCAAGCAACGGTCCCCTGCTCACCGTAGTAATGAATGAGCGTTATTTTCCTGGAAGCGTCGTGCCGCTTTCGGAGGCGAGTTCGACACCTACTGCCAAAAAGAAACGGAAACGGAAAACGAGACGACGGCGGCCGACCTCTGGAACAATTCGACTGGCACTCAACGTGTCCGCTCCTCCCTGGATGCCCCTGGACACCCTAGAGATTTTCCTCAATGGAAAGCTATGGGGGAAACCGCTTTCGCTCGCTGAAAACGCCGAAACCGTTCGCATAGAAAAGGAAGTCCGAATTCCAATCCATCGCGATAGTTTCGTCGTCGTCGTCGTCAAAGGGAAAAGAAACGGGCACACCTGGGGTTACTCAGCCGTCGCCCCGTATGCCGCCAGCAGCCCGATTTGGATCGATACCGATGGCAACGGTATTTACGACCCCCCTCTGCAGTAGCCCATTTCCCTTCTGGCATTGCTTTTGCAACGCAGTCTCCAACATAAGGGGAGACAACGATGGCTACACTTCAGGTCGGCTTTTCGATGGGTCAAAGCAAACGCGTATCGGCGGCGGATTTTTCGCCCGCGAAACGAATCTTGGGCCACACCAGCCTCGACTACATTCACGAGGATAAAGACACGTCAATCCACGGTGATGCAGACGATTTGCTAGAAATCGCTTTTCGCATGCACGACACGCTCTTGCACGCGAATGCGGCACCGGTAGAGATGCGATTTTCGCTCAATGATGACTCGGGGCGGCTTCAGGTCGTGGGCCGGGTGCGCTCTCCGGAGCCATCGGTGGGCTGATTTGCCTGCGGGAATTCATCCTCCGATGTGGGGAATTTTCCCCTCGGCGCCACCGACAACGTGGGGCTGTAACCTTGGGCGCCTGCTTAGAGGAGGGAGACGATGACCTTTTTACCCAAGAAGATTCTCGTTCCGTTGGACTTTTCCGACTGTTCAAAATCGGCATTGCGACAAGCGATCGCACTAGGTGAACGGTTCAAGGCCGAGCTAACCCTCCTCCATGTATGGACCGCCCCGTCCTACGTCGATCCTCACCACCGGATGACGATGTTTGGGCGGCACCAGACCCTTCAGCAGTTCGCTTTCGCAGAGGTCGACAAGGAGATGAGAAGACTCCTCGCCACGCTATCGCGAAGTGACAATATTGTGGCCTCCGCAAGGGTTGAAGCAGGCGACGCCCAGGCACAGATCATCGAGCTAGCGGCTCAGGGATATGACTTGGTCGTTATGGGCACCCACGGCCGCACAGGCCTCCCTCATTGGCTTTTGGGTAGCGTGGCCGAACGGGTCGTCCGCAGTTCCCCATGTCCCGTCTACGTTGCGCGCAATAATGGAGACGACGACGAACTTTCGCTCAAGAAGATCATCGTCGCCGTTGACTTTTCAATCTGTTCGCAGATAGCGCTGCGCCACGCGGTCCAACTGGCAGAGCAGGTCGACGCCGAGATCACCGCCATGCACGTGGTCGAATTTCCCCGACTTGTCGTTCCACATGAAGTCATCCTCGTAGGCGAAACACAAGAACCTATCGAGGTATTCAGTCGCCGGCGCGCTTCGGAAGAACTGGCTGCGCTGCTCGATGGAATTGCACCGGGCGCGCAACGGTTGGAAGGCAAAGTGGCTGTCGGCAATGTGCGGGACGAGCTCTTGCAGGAAGCAAGTGCAGGAAGGTACGACCTCCTGGTCACCGGCACCCACGGGCACACGGGATGGTCACATCTACTGTTGGGCAGCGTAGGTGAGCAACTGGTAAGGCGTGCCCCATGTCCCGTACTTACCATTCGGAGCAAGGACGGCGAAGGAGCGCCGGCAGAGCCCTCCCCTCAGGACGGTAACGGCCAGGAACCACAATGACCGCGGCGATACAGCGGATGACACATCACAGCCGGGGTCATCAAAGTCTAGATTCGCGCTCGGCATTGACAACCCCACCTTCGAGCGGCCATCATCGATTGGTGTTCGAACGACGACGCCAGCCAAGCGAAAGTCAGCGCACGGGAACCCGGGTGCTCATCGTCGACGATGATTTTTTGGTGGCGGAAGTTTTTGCCCATACGGTCCGTGGTCTGGGCTATCAGGTCGCAGGAATGGCGGGAAACGGCAACGACGGTCTGAAAATGGTCGTCGACCTTGAGCCAGATGTCGTTCTGATGGATGTCCGAATGCCGGGGATAGACGGCATCGAAACGTCGCGTAGAATTCAAGAAAAACGCCCGACTCCCATCGTGCTCCTTTCCGCCTACGACACGTACGAACTGACCGAGAAGGCCATCGACGCGGGCGTTGGTGCGTACCTCAGAAAGCCACCAGACCGCCTGGCATTGGATCGTGCAATTGGCATCGCCAAGGCGCGTTTCGCGGATCTGCTCCGCTTGCGTACGGCGAACGAACGGTTGCGCTCTCAGCGAGCATTTGCCGAACAAATGCTGAACCAGCAACACACGCTAACCGATCTACTCGCGCTATCTCTGAACACGAGCACGCTTGTGTTTCGGGAAGAAGAGGCTCTGCGAATACTAACCTCCATGGCCGGGTTTCCTCCCACGAAGGAGGCGGCGATTTTGCACTACGATGCCACGTCCAAGAACCTAATTCGCCGTGCGGTCATCCCGACTACGACCGACATCCTGAAATCGGATATCGAGCAATTCAGCTTGTCACATTCATTGTACGCACAGGCTGTGGCGACGAAGGAGATGGCATTCATCTCCCAAACGGGCGGCAGGTCCCTGCGCTGTTGCAGCAATGAAAGCGCCCATGCGCATTACGCCATTCCTTTGCTAGCGGAAACAAAACTTGTGGGAATTCTCGCTCTCGATATCGATCTGACTTTGCCAGATCTGCCACCTCCCGACACGATTTTCCTCAAGACCGTCGGGGGAATCATCACCGGACTGATAAAGCAATCGAATCTGCAGGACCTGACCGAGCACAACGCCACGCACGACGCGTTAACTCAGCTTCCGAATCGGCTTCTTCTTTTTAGCCTAGCCGAAAAGTTATTGGCCCGTGCCAAACGCCTCAATTGCAGTGTTGCTGTGCTCTTCATCGACCTCGATGGCTTCAAAGCGATCAACGACCGATTGGGCCACGACGCAGGCGACCGAATTCTCAAGAACGCTGCGGAGAAGATTCGGGAATCCATACGCGCCTGCGATTGCGTGGGACGTTTGGGCGGCGATGAATTTGTAGCCGTACTCGGCGATATTTCAAAGCTGGAAACGGCGAATGAAATCGCGGATCGAATCATCGAAGCCATTTCCCAAACAGAAAAGGGCATCAATCTGTCAGCCAGCATTGGTGTTGCGATCTACCCCCGGAACACGGATCATTTCGATGAACTGCTCCGAATGGCAGACCAGGCGATGTATAAGGCGAAAGCCATGGGAACCGGAGAAATCTGCTTCGCCATCACTCCCCACCTGGATGATTAGGCCCCCTTAGCTGGCTACGCTCGTTTCGGGTGAAACCGGCAGCGATACGACAAAGCTGGCGCCACCTGCTGTGCCATTGCGCGCTACGATGCTGCCTCCGTGTGCTTCCACCACCTGCGTTGCCACGGCCAGCCCAAGGCCCGTATGTCCCTCTGTACCGCTAAAGAAAGGCTCGAAAATACGCGCGTGAATTTCAGGCGCAACCCCCGGTCCGTCGTCTGCCACGCTTATCTGGGCGGCTGAAGCTGATGCAGCGACGACTATCGAGATGTTCCCGCTGTGATTCATCGCTAGGGCCGCATTTTCCAGAAGATTGACGAATAGCGTTTCAAGTCGGGTGGCGTCAGCCTCGATAAAACACTCATCGCCGGCAAGCTGAAGTTCAACACCCTGCCGATGGGGGCTTGCCCTGAACGAATCGCAGATTTCCTGCAGGAGCGGCTGAAGCGAAAGCGACTCAATCTTGAGCTCGGGGGGCCTCGAAAAGCTCAGCATATTGCCGACCATTCGATCGAGGGAATCGAGTTTACTCAGCACCCGGGGAACGATGGAAAGTTCCTTGCTATCTTCCGGAAGCCGTCTTGCAATGATCTGAAGCGCGCCACCCACACCGGCTAGTCCGTTTCTCATTTCGTGAGCTACACCGACCACAGCCAACCCCAATTGCGCCAGAGCCTTTTCGCGAACAGCAGAGTCGATTCCGTCCGACATTCATTCCTCCTACGGCCCATGTCATATGCTTAGCGGACCAGCGCACTTAGGGGACTAGGGGGCAAGAGTGCACCATTACTTCGCGATAGAGGAGCAAAATCTTCCCGCGCGGGAACTAACAAGCGATGCCACGCCCCCAGGGGCGACCGGAAAGGCTAAATCTGCTGGAGGACATCAGCTGCTCACGATAGTATTCGAGATCAGCGTTGCATTCGCAGGAGGGACAGATCCCGATTTCATTCGCCGACCAGCAACTGAAATCACCTAGGCTGTCGCCCCCCACCACACACATGCCCGTGAACGCCCGCACGTAGAATTCGGCGTACGCGCCCGCACAGCCCAGTGACCAGCGCCCTTCAGTTGAAGGATTGCGCTCAAGACGACTGCGGACGAGACCCGCAATATGTTGCGGGTGCCACCCCATGGATAGCATGACGCGAACGACGTTTTGCAGAACTGGCCCACGAAGTAAGGAATCACCGCTACCGTCTCGGGCCTCAAGGGCCCGCCGGCAGCACTGGGGTGCGATTCGCGCCATACCCCTGTCATAGGTAGCCCCCCAAGCACCTGGGCCGTGTTGGTCCATGGAATAAAACCATTGATGCGTCTCTTCCAGAGGCGAGTCCGTATAGTCGACGAGAAGCGTCATCATCGGCACGGACTCATCTGGAATTTCGGCCCGCAACCATTGGGACAGCTTGAGCACCTCCCGCGGCTTGTCCATTATTCGCAGGCCTTCTTCAACATTGGTCCCCTGCAGCGGAATGCGGTAGACCACATTGGCGTCGCCTTCCTTCCGTGACCAAAGGGAATTGTCGCTATCCTGGCAATAGGGCATGCCAATGGTACCCATGTAGAGCGGATTCGCCAGGGCCGAGATGTCGATGACGGTGTTTTCGCCCGCCTGGTCGATGCCGGTTTCACCGGGAACGGCGAGCCTCACCGGAACCGCGCTATGCGGCGCAGCCTCCGCCATGACTTCGTTTGCGAAGTACTCCATGATCAGACCTAGACCCGCGTGAGCCTTCGCCGATTCAGAGGGCACCGCATCTTTCCCTGCCAGTTTGAATCGCTTGTAATAGCCGCTCAGGTACGCGGGCACCCTCCCCAGCTCCACCAACCAGAGATAGGCGCGTGACTGCCGCGGTATGCGCCACGTGAAGTGATGTCCACTGGCCGTGATATAATGAAACGGTAAGATTCCATACCGTTGCAGCGTTTTCGCCGTCGCCTGAACCGTGGGTTCGAGAAGCGTGAATGCTTGCAGCGGCGTCCGCGTACCGAGCGCCGGATCGGCCCCATGGATGAAACGAACGTACACATCGGCGACCACGCCATCTCGGTCCCATAGGGAACGGTGCAGGTCACGGTCCACCGGGAGACGTTCGAAGGTGTCTCGTACCGGAAAAGGATCGAATGCATCCCCGGGCGT
>Ga0257122_1001651_pt1 | contig 15176 bp, 12 predicted proteins | sample SI106_120metaG_FD_190146 | JGI IMG/M metagenome (GOLD analysis project Ga0257122, IMG submission 190146) | Marine microbial communities from Saanich Inlet, British Columbia, Canada - SI106_120 | ecosystem: Environmental > Aquatic > Marine > Inlet | place: Canada: British Columbia | collected... | reverse complement strand
AGAAAGAGGTCTGAAAGACTATAAATTGGTTGTGGCTGGTGATAAAAGGTGTAATATTAAAGAATTACTTGATGAAATCAAATCGAATAATTTGGAGCAGGCAATACTGCTTCCTGGAGCTATCAGGGATAAAGACTTGCCTTTGTTATATAACTGTGCGAAAATATCCGTTTATCCATCACTTTGTGAAGGATTTGGAATGCCTCCTTTGGAAGCAATGGCTTGCGGGATACCAGTAATCACCTCTAATACATCTGCTCTGCCAGAGGTTGTCGGTGGTGCTGGTATTATGGTGGATCCTACAGATGTTAGATCATTGTGTGACAGCATGTATGACTTATTGCAAGATAGGGAATTGTGGCATAGAATGAGAAACATGGGATTAGAACGGTCTAAATTGTTTTCGTGGGAAAAAGCCGCAAAGGAGACATTAGCCGTTTATGATGAGGTGTTTTTAAAGAAAGACTATTGGAAGAAATCATCAATACCGTAAATAGTAGTGTGGTTCGTTTTGTAAGCATATTTTTAATAGACGGGTATATCTGATAGGGATTTGCCTAGAAGATTTAAGAAGAATTGATAATAAATGAGACTTCCAATTTTTGACAGAAATAAACTTTGTATCAAACCCTTGTCAGAGCGAAAACACGATCTGGACTTATCGTCAATAAAAAACCTGGATAATGGTAACTCTAAAATTGATGAGAAAATACATACCGTTGCGAAAAGAATTATTCATGCAAAGGGAAATTCTAATGCAAACATTTTGTTCTTGGGAGCACATGTAATCAGATCAGGGGTACAAAAATATATTATCGATTTGATGGAAAGAGGCTATATATCATGTATCGCAATGAATGGCGCTGGGATTATTCATGAATATGAACTTGCATTGATTGGTGCGACGACAGAAAGCGTGGCTCGGTATATTAAAGATGGCCAATTTGGTTTGTGGAAAGAAACCGGTGTCCTGAATGATGTAATCAATGATGCGTACAGAAAAGATAACATGGTTGGTATGGGAGAAGCCGTTGGTAAGGCTATTGCAGTAGGAGATTTCCCCCATAAAGATATCAGTTTATTAGCAGCAGGTTATAGGCTATCCATACCAATTACGATACATGTAGGTATCGGATACGATATTATTCATGAACATCCTGGTTGTGATGGGGCTGCCACTGGTGCAACCTCATATCGTGACTTCTTATGTCTTGCGAAAATTATAGGGAATCTTGAAAATGGAGTTGTTATGAATTTCGGCAGTGCTGTAATGGCGCCTGAAGTCTTCTTGAAGGCGCTCAGCATGGCAAGGAACGTCGCACATAGTCAGGGAGAAAATATTAAGAAATTTACTACTCTCGTTTGTGACGTTCATGAACTCCCTGAAGATTTCAGTAAAGAACCGGTAAAAAATAATCCGGATTATTACTTTAGACCATGGAAGACTATGCTGGTCAGAACGGTTGCAGATGGTGGAGAAAGTTTTTATGTACGGGGTAAACACTCAGAAACTATTCCCGAACTCTGGTCTGCAATAAACGAAGAAGAAAATCCGCAGATTACGCAGATTAACGCAGATTAAAAGTAATTTATATTCTTTTCCCCTCTGATTTTCAAGGTTTTCTTATCTGCGACAATCGGCGTAATCTGCGGATGTAAATTAGCGCCTGCCTCATGAAATCTTGTTTTCTTTTATTTCATCGGGGTAATCTGCGGATGGTATTAAATGAAACTAAAACAGCACATAATATATGGAGGCGTTGCTTCACTTTGTCTTTTTCCGAAATTTGGTTTTTTAAGTGGCGTTTTCTGGGCAGCCTCTGTACTAATTGATGTAGATCATTATATTGATTATATTTACCAAAATCGGTTTTCCTGTTTAAGTATAAAAAAAATGTTTATCTATTGCGACATGATCTTTGATTGGAAAGATAGACAGGGTTTCCTTGGTCTGAGCATTTTTCATACTATCGAGGTAGTAATCGGTGTTTACCTTATATCTGCCTGGATGAGCTCGGATGTCATTAAGGCTATATTTTGGGGAATGGTTTTCCATATGATACTTGACATAATTTATTTGTTGAAAATAAAAAGTTTATTTGCGAGAGCATTTTCATTAATTGAATATGTTATTCGCAAGCAATTGATAATTCGTAATGGATTCTTGCCCAATAAAATGCATGAAAAAATACTTATTGCCGTTAATAATAGATCTCAAATAAGCAAGATACTCAAGGAATGATGGAAAAATGTTGAAAAAAGTTTCAAGGATTGTTATAAGACACTTTATTGTGAAGGTATATGACTGTTAAAATTGTAATTATTAATCCGCAGATGGCGCAGATTATCGCAGATAAGAACACTCTGAAATCAGAGGGAAAAAGAATAGGAATTACTTATAATCTGCGAAAATCAGCGTAATCTGCGGAAGATATTAAATGAAGATTGTTGAACTTGAAAAGCTTGAGAATGTAATTCGAGGTCTAAAATCTAAAGGAAAAAGGATAGTCCTTTGCCATGGGTGTTTTGACCTTATGCATCCAGGGCATATCAAACATTTTCAGGCGGCGAAAGAGATGGGCGATATTCTAATTGTAACGATCACACCAGATGTTTATGTTGACAAAGGCCCTGGCCGGCCGGCCTATAATCAGGACTTAAGAGTTGAATCTATAGCCGCTTTAGAATGCGTTGATTATGTTGCTGTTAATAAATGGCCAACGGCTGAAGAAACTTTAAAATTATTAAGGCCTGATGTTTATGTAAAAGGGCAGGAATTTAAGAATATAGAGGATAAAACGGGTAAGATACAGAAAGAATATACATTGGCCAAGGAATTGGGCATTGAAGTTAAGTTCACCCACGAGGTAGTTTTTTCATCTACAAAATTGCTTAATCAACATTTTGATCCACAGATTACGCGGATTAACGCAGATGAAAGAAATAATAAATGTGTGTCTGTGAAATCAGAGGAAAATAGAAATAAAGACAAAGATGAAAGAACATATAAAATAATTGGTGCAGCTATGGAAGTACATAGAGAGTTGGGCTGTGGGTTCTTAGAACCTGTTTATCAAGAAACATTAGACATAGAATTCAAAAATCAAGAAATCCCATATAAAGCACAGCCAGTTATTGGAATATCTTATAAGGAAGACATACTGGAGAAAAAATATCAGCCTGATTTTGTTTGCTTTAGCGAAGTAATTGTAGAGATTAAAGCATTAAACAAGTTAACAGGTACTGAAGAATCTCAGATTATTAATTATCTGAAAGCGACAGACCTCAAAGTAGGTCTTTTAATTAACTTTGGTTCTAAATCATTAGAATATAAGAGATTTGTTTACAATTATTAATCCGCAGATGGCGCAGATTATCGCAGATTATCAGGGTTTTAAGTTTTGTAAAGTGCGTTATAAAGGGAATTGTGAGTTATGAGTAACGGTCATCGTATTTACAAGGAGAGTTCTAAAAAGGTTATAGAGATTTTGAAGTTTGCAGTTTGTTATGTTATTTGAAAAAAATATCTGCGAAAATCAGTGTAAACTGGATGTAAATTAGAGTGAGAAAAAATACAAGATAACAAAAGAGTAAGGATGTATCTAAATAGCTAATTGCTTAGCTTAGAGAATTATTTTTATAATCCGCGCTAATCAGTGTAATCTGCGGATGATATTATATGAAATCTTGTTTTCTTTTATTTCATCGGGGTATTCTGCGGACGGGACAGGCAATCGAGAATAAATTATGATAAATAATTCAACAGAAGGAAAGATATTATTACTTGATAACCTCATTGACAAGGTTAAAAGTCTTAAACATGAAGGCAAGATTGTTGTTCAAACGCACGGGGTTTTTGACCTTATTCATCCGGGTATAATTAAGCACCTTAATAAGTCAAAGAATGAGGGAGACATTCTGATAGTAACGGTTATAAAAGATAAAGATGTTCGAAGAGGTCCTGGCAGGCCGATTTTCCCAGAAGACTATAGAATAGCCAGCGTTGCTTCTCTTGAGCAAGTTGACTTTGTTTGCCTGGTGGATGATGAGAATCCCTTCGAATGTGTACAAAGGATAAATCCGGACGTTTTTGCTAAAGGCCAGGCACTTACTGAACATGACCGGAAAACCCATAAAAAACTTTATGAAGGAAAGAAAGAGCTTTTATTTGGCAAAAGCAGAATTCACGAGACAGATGGCTTTTTGTTTAGTTCACCTATAGTTACATCCGGATTATCGATAATTAATAATTTTTTGGACATTTACTCGGACGAAACGAGAAGTTTTCTAAAAACTTTTTCAAAAAAATATAGCTTTGAAGAAATTGTAAAAAAGATTGACGGACTTGAGAACTTAAAAGTACTGCTTATTGGTGATGGAATTATTGATGAATATCATTATTGTGAATCAATGGGGAAATCTCCTAAAGCGCAACTTATTGTGAACAAACATTTATCCTATGAGGTTTTTCCCGGTGGTGCATTTGCGATTGCAAATCACATTGCCTCTATAACTAAAGAAGTTCAATTGGTAACATTACTGGGAAATATGGATTCGAGAGAAGATTTTATTTTAAAAAACCTTAAACCCAATGTGAATGCCAGGTTTTTCTATAGAGACAATGGCCCCACGGTAATTAAAAAGAGATATATTAATCAATATCAAAATCAAAAGTTATTTGAAATAAATTATATAAATGATGAGTATGTTAATAGTGAAGTGGAAGAGGATATTATTTCTTATTTAGAATCAGTCATTACTAACTATGATCTTGTTTTAGTTTCTGATTTTGGTCATGGCTTTATTACCAATAAGTTAATTCTTGCATTGGAGGAATCGTCAAAATATCTGGCAGTAAACGCACAAACAAATGGAGCAAATGCAGGTTATAACTTGATAACTAAATATAACCGTCCAAATTTCATTTGTTTGGATACACCTGAAGCGAGATTAGCCACACAAGATAAATTTTCAGATATAGAACATGTAGGCAAAAAACTCTCAAAAAGCTTGAACACCGACAATATCACGATAACTATGGGTAAACAGGGCTCGATTTGTTTCAACCGAAATGGAGACGCTGTTAAAATCCCTGGGTTTTCTACAAAAGTAGTGGATGTCATCGGCGCAGGGGATGCATTTTTTTCATATGCGGCGCCATGTGTTTGTATGAATATGCCGATGGATCTGGTTTCTTTTATAGGTAATGCAGTAGGTGCATTGGATGTTCAGATTGTTGGCAATAAAAAAACTGTGGAAAAGGGTGAGTTGCTTGAATTTATTCACACAATTTTGAAGTAATGGGCAAAGATAAAGAAAGCTATCCGCAGATTACGCTGATTTTCACAGATTAAAAGTAATTTATATTCTTTCTTCCTCTGATTTTCAAGGTTTTCTTATCTGCGACAATCGGGGTAATCTGCGGACAAGAACAAATGATCGATTTTATAGAAAATTATTACAAAACACTCTCTTTATTATTTAATTCTATTAAAGTTACTGATAAAGATGGGGACGAAATAGATTTCTTCCGTGGGATCGAAAATATATGTTCTTTAATACAACTTAAAGCTGATTCCGGCGGCAAATTGATGTTTATCGGAAATGGTGCAAGTGCCTCAATCTCAAGCCATATGGCAACAGATTGCTGGAAAAACGGCGGTATAAGGGCTGTTGCTTTTAACGATAGTTCACTCCTGACGTGTATCAGTAACGATTATGGATATAAGCATGTTTTTGAAAAACCAATTGAAATGTTTGCAGATAGCGGTGATATATTGTTTGCAATTAGTAGTTCCGGGAAATCAGAAAATATCTTAAAAGGTGTTCACGCCGCAAAATCAAAAGAATGTAATGTCATAACTTTATCAGGCTTCAAGGATGATAATCCGTTAAGTGCTACGGGTGATTACAATTTTTATGTCCCTTCGCAAGAATATGGGCCAGTTGAAATAGTTCACCACTCCATCTGTCACTCTATTTTAGATGCTATTATTAGCCACAGACGTACACAGACAAATAATGGATATCAATGATGTTACGTTTAAGATTAATGGTGCGGTATTTGAGGTGAATAGAGTATTGGGGTCCGGTTTTCTTGAAAAGGTTTACGAGAAAGCTTTAATGTTAGAATTAAATGCAGTTGGGCTAAAAGCATTTGCACAGGCACCAATCAAAGTTGAATATAAAGAACAAATTGTAGGTGAGTATTTAGTTGATATTTTGGTGGAGGATAGAATTATTATTGAACTCAAAGCAGTGGAGAAATTGCAAAAAGTACATGAAGCCCAAATATTGAATTATCTTAAGGCCACTGATTTAAAGATTGGTCTGTTGGTAAACTTTACTTTTCCCAAAGCAGAAATAAAAAGATTTATTTTGTGATTATTTATGTCCGTGGGTGTCTGTGTGAGTCTGTGGCATAGAATTAGATATGGACAAATACAGAATAGACAGTCATAAACTTATTTATCATGTCCCAAGGGTTAACGATTGGTTGAATGGGGAAACAACCTATCCAATTTACATGGAAATAAGTCCATCAGGGGCATGCAACCATCGATGTACTTATTGTGCTCTGGATTTTATGGAATATCAGCAGAGATATCTGGATACAAACATACTCAAGGAACGGCTTACTGAAATGGGAGAGCTTGGATTGAAAAGCGTGATGTATGCAGGTGAAGGAGAGCCTTTTTTACACAAAAATATTGCAGAAATTATTAATCATACAAAAAAATCTGGAATAGATGTCAGTATTACGACAAACGCAGTTTTGTTGGATAAATCATTAGCTGATGAAATACTCACTGATGTAGAGTGGATTAAGGTAAGTATTAATGGGGCAACTAAAGAGACTTATGCTAAGATACATCGTTCCAGGCCTGATGATTTGAGTACTGTGATTAAAAACATGAAGTATGCAGTAAAGATAAGGCGTGAAAACGGCTATAAGTGTGCTTTGGGTATGCAGCTCCTGTTGATACCGGAAAACCAGCACGAAACTGAGCCTTTGGCAGAGCTGGCCCGTGATATTGGAATGGACTACCTGGTGATAAAACCTTATTCACAACATCCACTTAGTAAAACAGACAGATACAAATCTATTAAATATAGTGAATATACCGATCTTGCTGATACATTAAAAGAATTTAACACCAGTGAATTCAGCGTTATATTCAGGATGCAAACCATGAAAAAATGGGATGATGCCGGGCGAGATTACAATCGGTGCATGGCGCTACCTTTCTGGTCTTATCTGGATGCTGGAGGCAGTGTATGGGGGTGCAGTGTGTATCTCGGGGATGAGAGATTCTACTACGGCAATATAAATGAGAGTAGTTTCAAAGAAATATGGGAAGGAGAGCGACGTCTCAAGTCGCTAAAATGGGTGGAGGAGGAGTTTGATGCTGGGCAGTGCAGAACAAATTGCAGAATGGATGAGGTAAATCGATATCTCTGGGAGTTGAAACATCCTGCGGCTCATGTAAACTTTATATAATAGAATAGGACTATGGATAAGGTAGATTTTCTGAAGAATAAAGCGGATTATATTAGAAACGAAGTTATAAATATTTCTACAAAGAATAAAGCCGGGCATATAGCCCCTTCCTTATCATGTATAGATATACTTGTCACGCTGTATTACAGTACCATGTCTTATAAGCCAGAAAATTGTTTATGGGAGGCTCGGGACAGACTGATCTTTTCTAAAGCACATGGCTGTTATGCCCTTTATGCAATTCTGGCAGACAAAGGCATTTTGCCAAAAGAGGAATGGGATGGCTTTTATACAAAAGAGAGTACACTGCTTGGATGCATGGAGAGGAAGCTGGAATATGGCCTTGAAGCAGGGTGTGGTTCGCTTGGACATGGCTTGCCAATTGCGGTAGGGGTTGCCTTTGGTGCACGCATGCAGGCTAAAAACTATCATACGTTCTGTATTGTTGGAGATGGAGAGCTGCAGGAAGGTTCGGCGTGGGAAGCGTTGCAATTTGCTGTTAAACACGAAGTGGACAATCTTATCGTTATTATTGATTGCAACCGTCTTCAGGCAATGGATTTTATTATTAATGTTCTCGATAGGGAAAAAGATGATTTGGTCAGAAAGCTGCAGGGCTTCGGTCTGTCGCCGGTTATATGTCCCGGGCATGATATGGATAAACTGGTTGAATGTATAAAGGAGACCAAATCATCTACAGACAACAAACCTAAGGTAATTGTGGCCGATACGGTGAAGGGGTCAAGTTTGAAATGTATGGAAAATGTTCCAAAGTTTCATTTTCGTATGCCGGCTTGCAGTCAAATATGAAAAAATAATCCTACTTTAATGATACTTGACCAATTATGGAATCTGCTTTATGAATGAGATAAATTATAGAAGTGACATAATAAGCAATATTATCCCGTATTTTCGTACAGATGAGAGATATTATCTACTGGTATGTGATATGGGATTTGGTGTTATAGATCAGCTAAAAGAGGAATTTCCCAAGCGGATTATTAACTGCGGTATCATGGAGCAGGGAACTGTTGGAATCGCTGCCGGAATGAGTATGAGTGGACTGATACCAATTGTATATTCCATAGTGAATTTTTTGGTTTTTAGGGCAATTGAGCAAATAAGAAACGATATTATCTTACAGAATCTTAACGTAAAACTTATTGCTACTGGCGTTAATGACTATTTCAAGTTTCTCGGGCCTTCTCATTGTTGCGGCAATGACGACATTACTTTAATGGAATTAATTCACATTAATGTATATGACCCATATGCCAATAAAAAGCCATTTAATGAACTTGTAGATGATTGGATTTGTGATAGCAGGCCGGGATACATCAGGGTTTAAAGCTCTTTTTTAAGATATATTTGTTTTTCCCGTGTATATGCAATACAATCATAATCAGAACAAAATGTATAGTTAAGAGAGTATAAAGAAATGAATCCAAATATTGAAAAGAAAATGAGTGTCAGTGTTATCATGCCGGCATTGGATGAGGAAAGAAATATTTTAGATGCTATAGATAACACATTAAATTCATTTATAAATTTTAGTATAAATGGAGAAATTGTTGTTGTCAACGACGGAAGCACAGATAAAACTAGTGATTTGGTCAATGAAGAGATAAAAAAGAACAAACAAGTTCGATTGATAGAACACGAGACCCCACAAGGAATCGGGGCTTCGTTTTGGGATGGAGTCGACAATGCACATGGTGACATTGTTGTTTTGCTTCCTGGAGATAATGAGAATGATTCGGTAGAAATCTTCCGGTATTGTAAGTTGCTTGAACACGTAGATATAGTTATTCCTTTTGTTTTTAATAAGGAAGTAAGGTCTCTTTTTCGGAATTTTTACTCATATATTTATCGTTTTATCATTAACACAACATTTTTAGTGAATTTCAATTATACGAATGGTACGGTTCTTTACCGTAAAAAAGTTTTAAAAAAATTAAAGTATAGAAGCAATAGCTTCTTTTTTCAGACGGACATATTAATAAGACTTATAAAACAAAACTATCTTTATGCGGAGGTTCCTTATAAACTCAAACAGAGAGGGCATGGGGACTCTAAGGCAGTCTCTTTCCCTTCTTTGTTACAGGTCATTAAGGGCTATCTGCAGTTATTAAAAGACGACTATTTTACAAGGAAAAAGAGGCATTTAGCACTTTTTCCGAGAGACTCTTTAACCTTTCTCAGAAGACGGAGAAAAACAGAAAAGAAAGAAAGGATTTGAAAACTTTCTATGGATAAATTAATTCTTGATGGCCACAAACTTGCGTGGCATAAAGAGAGAGTAGAAGCATGGCTTGCGGGTGAGCGAGTTGCTCCAATAACAATAGACTGTGCATTAACCAGGCGGTGTTCTTATAAATGCACCTATTGTTATGGTATGCTTCAGGCAAATGATGAACAGAAGATGACACGCGACGTTATATTCAGGTTTCTTGATGATGCTGCTGAGATTGATGTTAAGGCCATAAGTTTTGTAAGCGACGGAGAAAGTACATGCAGCCCTCACTTATGCGATGCTATTTTGAGAGGAAAATCCAATGGCCTTGATATGGCATTAGGAACCAATGGTTATTTACTAAAGGATGAACACCTGGATGATATATTACCCGCTCTGACCTATCTGAGATTTAACATTTCTGCTGGAGAACCGGATCGATATGCTCAGATAATGGGGTGTCAGGAGAAACACTTTTTTAAGGTGATTAATACCGTTAAAGAATCTGTCAGAATTAAAAAGGAGAATAACCTTGATGTAACCATTGGCTTGCAAATGGTTTTATTACCAGATTTTGCAGACCAGATTACTCCTTTGACTAAATTGGGAAAAGAGCTCGGTGTAGATTATCTTGTAATTAAACATTGTAGCGATGACGAAATGGGTAGTCTTGGAGTCGATTACTCAAAGTATCACGATATGGTAGAAATGTTGAAAAAAGCAGAAGAATGCTCAGATAATATTTACTCTGTCAAAGCAAAATGGTCCAAAATATTAAGCGATGGTAAACGCTGTTATAGCCGCTGTTATGGTCCTCCGTTTATTACACAGTTTTCAGGGTCAGGCCTGGTGGCACCCTGCGGTATGTTGTTCAATAATAGGTACAAAGAAAAATATCATATAGGTAATATTGCAGAAAAATCATACAAAGAAATCTGGCAGAGTGATAGATACTGGGAAGTTATGGATCGCGTTGCTTCAGACGAATTTGACGCCAGAACAATGTGTGGATCATTATGCTTGCAGCACAAGGTTAATGAATATCTGTGGGATCTTAAGGATGTAAATGGTAATCTTGAAAATCCGGATTCTATCCCTCCGCAACACATCAATTTTATTTGACAACTGATTTGCATTATGTCAAATGAAATCATTTTCTCAATCTCTTGTTCTCAGCAGCATAAATTTATTTATATACATACTAGTCAGAACAAGAGTAATTCCAAGATACATGTAACGCAAAGCCTTATGGTGAGCGCTTGTTCTATGTCTGGAAATTGGAAAAATACAATCATTGGCATAAAAAAATAAATGTGCTACCTCTGTAAGAATTAATAATGTTCGTAATGTGAGAATTAGTAACCTGAGCAGATTGTAGTTAAAGAAGTGGAACTAAATATTAACATAATAAATTGCTAAAATTTAGAAATGGATATTAGATATGTATGATTTGATTTTGGTTTCACCAAAAAATACACAGCTTGGACGTTTTAAAAGATTTGTGCCTGTGAGTGTACCAATTGGTGTGGGGATTCTTGCCGGCTTTCTCAGAAAACATGGGTTTTTAGCAAGGATTTTAGACACAGACTTGGTAGACATTAACCCGGATTCAATGGAAGCGGAATTGAATCAATGTAAAAAACCGCGTATTGTAGGAATTAGCGTGATGACGGCTAATGTGGCAAATGGGTACAAGATCGCATCATTGGTCAAATCTGTTGATAAAGAGGCGATTGTTATATTTGGTGGCATTCACGCTACAGTGATGCCGGATGAGATTCTTCAGAATGAAAATATTGATTATGTTGTTAAAGGAGAAGCGGAACATACACTGTTGGAATTAGTCAGGCAGCTTAAAGACGGTAAAATAGAACAGGACAAACTAGGAAATATTGGTTTTCGTGAAAATGGTAAAATTGTTTATACAAAGACATCCACAAAAATGCTGGATATTGATGATGTACCAATGTTCCCTTATGATATGTTTGATCCCTCAAAATATAACCTGGGTTTTATCTTAACTTCCAGAGGATGTCCGTTTGATTGTATATTTTGCAGTCAGAGGGTCATTACAAGGAGGGTATACCGATATACGAACTCAGAAAGGGTAATGGAAGAGCTTGATTACATAATAAATAAGTTGAAACAACCAAACGTTACTTTTTTTGATGACTATTTTACCGGCGATAAAAAAAGAGTGATGAAGCTATGCTCAATGATACAGGAAAGGGGGTTTCACAAGAAAGCCTCTTTTGGAGTGCAGACGCGTGGAGATAGTATCGATAAAGAGTTGATGATTGCCATGCGGGCAGCCAATTTTGATAGTTTAATGTTCGGGATCGAAACTGCTGTTGATAATTTAATGGAATTAATCCAGAAAAAGGAAACCGTTCAGGACAATATTGATGCCGTAAAACTCGCAAAAGAGATGGGTTTTACCGTTGAAGCGACTTTTATTTTCTGCTTTCCCACCGAAACTTTTGATGATAGATTTAAGGCACTTGCTTTAGCACTCGAAATAGAAATTGACAGGGCAAGATTCAACAATGCCACTCCATATCCTGGCACAGAGATGTATGATATGGTCAAAGATAAACTGAATATTGAACCCGGATGGGTAAATTTCAGCTCTGCAGGTGCTGTTACAGCTGGAGTCAGGAGAAAACATCCACTGCCATATGTTCCTGACGGCTCTACCGTAAATGAGTTGGAAGGGACTGTCCTGTTAGCAAATTTACTGTTTTATCTGAACCTTTCAAATCTGAAAAAACTTTTTAATCCTCAACAAGGTGGTAGTGGTAAGTGGTTTGAGGTGCCTAAGGGAAAAATGTTCTCTCCGGGTGTTCTGTTTGATCTGTCACTTCTGGCGGGTACCGTACTTATAAGAACAGTTTGCTACCTCCTGACAAGCCGTAATTGCAGAAGATTTTTTTTCAAAGGTATAAGACAATAACATTTCTTAATGTGACCTTATACACAAGTTGTATATTCCTATACCAATTAAAATATGAGAAATACAATAGAAGATATCGATAGAATTTCAAAAAAACATTCAATTTCGATAGAGATAATAGTCGGCATTTCAGCAATTGTATTTTTGATTTATAAAATGCGTTCCACGTTGATCTTTGGTAAAACTACATTCTTCCATGATAACATTATGTGGAATTATCCGATATTTCAATTTTTTGCTGAAAGTTTAATGGACGGCAGATTCCCCTTCTGGAATCCATTTACGCATGGTGGAGAACCCTTATATACAGTCCTTGCTCAGCTTAGGTTTTTTGAACCTATTACGCTATTAACGATATACCTTGGGCAATTCATCAGTGATGATATTGCCATCCTTTTTAATTGGAATTTTATTACCAAAAGCCTGATGATGGCCTTTGGTGTTTACATTGTTTTTCGCCCACTAGCCTTGCACCTCTTTATCAGGCTTTCTCTGATACCGATCCTGCTATTTTCTTCTTTTATGGTTGTCTCTTTTCGACAATGCGGTTTATTTGATCAATTTATCTTGATTCCGTTTGTGGCTTATTTCTTGCTCCGCATTGTTTACTATAAAGACTATCGTTGGCATAACTGGTTTGCCCTTGCAGGTACTATTGGCATTAATTGGCAATCATATTTTTTTACCGGTACATGGACCTTCTTACTATTCTTCGTTTTAGGTTTTGTGATTTTTCGAAGAGACTTGCTGGCAGATCTTTTTAAGTCTAAAATAATTTTGGCCAAATTTGCGGTATTGATTGTTATTATCTTTGCCATGGCTACACCTAGTATTGTGCTTCTGCTGGAAAAAGATAGATATGCATTCCCTGCCAGAATGGTAGATGCGGACTATGCAGGGAAGTATCTACCACAAGGTGGTCCACAGCAATACGAAGGCGTGTCTACTGATGTGGACTCTTCCAGCTCAGGCATAAATATGCCATATAGCTTCATAGCCTTTACCGGGACATTTTCAACTATCTGGGATTTTATTCAGTTTATTGCTCCTGACGGGAACCAGCATATTCGTTGGTCTGGCAGGGATTATTGGGGTAAACCATCTGAGGCATACATGTATCTGGGTTTCTTACCCTGGGTTATTGCCGTTTTAGGTATGGTAGCTGGTAAGCATGATCTTAAGAAGGTATGGTTATTCGTGCTTATCGGATTTGGATTGTTAATGCTAGGTCCGGCAGGAGGTTTACATCGATTTTTGTATCATATATATCCACCAATGTGGTTTGTCAGGCATACACACTCATTTGTCTTAATCTTTATTTTTGCTTTTTTATATTTCTTTGTTCTGGGTTTTAATCATATTTTCTCTTCATGGGGTGGTTCTCTTTTTCGTTCGGAAGTATCACAAGGCATTCTTAATCGTCTAATAAAGAATGATAATTATCGTAATGGTGTTGCAATGATTATATTTTCTGCATGCATAATTTCTTGCCTCTACTGGATGGCAATGCTTGAATATCCTGTTACAAATTATCTATTCGTTCTCTTTATTCCAATTTTTGTATCAGGTTGGTTGCTGAGAAAGGATCTGGGGGAAAGGGGCTTATATATATGCATAATAGTAAGTCATGTGGTAATCATTTTTATATTTACCAGTAGCTCCCAAATATTTTTCAGAACTATCCTCGAAATGTTTTTACTCCCTTTCGCATTGTTTATATATATCCATATGATGCGCAGAAAACTTTCTGAATCTGTAAGGTATTATTTGACTTTTTTCATGTTTGTTAGTTTTGCCTTCTGTTTAGTTGCCGACTTAACTTATCACTTTAAAAAGTCTCATGACTTGTATCTCGGTACACCACATCCCGGATTGCTTCACAATGTAAAAACAACCCCTCAAGAACCTTTATTGCCTCAAAAAAGATCTATTTTTCCAAAATATTCAGATTCCATTTATAATGACCAATCTGCCAGGTATCTTTCTCTTATATATCGACAGCCATTTATTTTTTCTCCTATAATGAAAATGGATCAGCATTTTTATGACGTTGCCTTAGACAAGGCTATTTTTGATGAGTACCAAAAACTATCTTTTGGAAAGTGGTTTCTGTTACCAGATGGTAACATTTCCCCGGAACAGTTTGATTATAGACAAGATGGAATAGGCGGTTCTGTTGAAAGATACATTTATGATGACGGAGTGAAGGATAAAAAGATTTCTACATTGGCAAAATCTTTATCTCATGGTAATTACACCTTTAAGTACCAAGCCGATCAGATAGACAAACTCATGAGCCAATACGTATCCGCTTTGTTAAAGCCATCATCTTACGGTAATTCTACTTTGAGATACAAAACCGATCAGGTAGATGAACTCAGGGGCCACTACATTAGAGTATTGGTAATGGCAAAGAGTGAAAACAAAACTCCAGATGCTATTCAAGTAGATTTACAGGATGGAACAGAAAACACAGTTTTAGCATCTTA
>Ga0257122_1001649_pt1 | contig 15209 bp, 13 predicted proteins | sample SI106_120metaG_FD_190146 | JGI IMG/M metagenome (GOLD analysis project Ga0257122, IMG submission 190146) | Marine microbial communities from Saanich Inlet, British Columbia, Canada - SI106_120 | ecosystem: Environmental > Aquatic > Marine > Inlet | place: Canada: British Columbia | collected... | reverse complement strand
TTATGGCACCGCCCAAGAAGGTGTGCAATCCCCTTCACCCGCCGAGCAACCTTCCACAATTGCCGAGTTGTTGGACCCCGCATAATCGTCTGAAGATGAATTTTGTCAGTTCTAGCAAGGTCAGCTACATGCTCGTACGTCTTCCCCGGTAGAAATGGTAGTTCTTCATTCCTAATCCACCACGGGCCAATAGCCCCTTCAGCGAGCAGCAAGCCCTGGGACTCTAGAAGTGAGGTACAAACCCTACAGACGTTTGTTTCTGGTTGGGTCTCCCCACAGATGGGGCAGACGAGTATCCTGTGCTTTGCCATGTTAGTACAAACCATTGTATCGTCCAAAATTTACCTGCTCGGCTCTCTCCTCATTTTTTCAGCAGGATGCGGAGAAAAAGTTGCCACAATTCACCACAGACAAGCACCTTTAACACCAGTAACCCAGCAACAATCGCCCATCGTCGCCAGCATTGGCTCAAAAAGCATACGGAGGGATGACCTTTGGCCAGCCCTCGTTGAAATTGGCGGGGTTGAAGTAATCGAGGATACTATCAATCACTTGTTGCTCGATGCAGAACTCACGAGAGAAGGAATGTCTGTGAGCCCGCAAGATATTTCTATTGAACGAGAACTCCTATGGACTGCGTCTCCAAATCTCAACACAAGTGCAATTGAAAAGATGCTCGCATCAAAGGGTATTGGTACTTTTCGCCAACATCGATTGCTCTGGAGAAATGCAGCTCTACGAAAACTTATCAAGGAAGACGTTGTAACCTCGGATGACTCGGTCAAAAGGATGTTCGAAATTGTGTATGGACCCCGCTATCCTACGAGCGTTATTGTTACCGCTACGCTTGAACAAGCGAACTCGATACATTCTGCACTACAAAGCGGCGCGTCATTCCAAGAGCTCGCTGAAGCAAATTCGATTGACCCTAGCGCAACTCGAGGAGGAAGGGTCAACCCTATATCTGGAGCAGACCCACTCTGGCCAAGTTCCATTCGAGAACAAGTACAACACATTGCAATAGGAAGTTATTCGTCTCCTGTTTTTATTGGAGACCGGTGGGTTATTCTTTCTGTTACCGAAGAACCAATACTCTCACATAAAACCTTTGAACAAGTTGAGAAAGAAGTAACTCACCTTGCAATTCTTGCGCAAGAACGATTTTTGATGGAAGCGCTTCTAGAAAAACTTCAAATACAAACGCAGATTGACTATTTTGACAAAGATCTACAACGAGTGTTACGTTCTGATAGTCATAATTCTCAGTAACGCAATCGGCATAAGTACGAGTGACGGAAGAAATACACTCGCCAAGGGTGGAAAGTCCGCAATCGGCATTAACATTAAAACTGCACCGCCGAACAAAATCGTCAAACCAATTCCACCACACAGTATTGCTTGCCGAGTCAAGACAATTGTATCTTTCGTAACAAACAAGGGGATGACAATCGCCATTGCAAGTAGATTTAAGAGAATTGAAGCAAAACGTGAATACCAATGTCGGCGAAGCATCGGCGCATCAAAAGACCCAGCGGTCTTGAGCATCTTGTTCAGTTGACTCATGCCAAGCATTCCAACGAATTGTCCATACCGGTGAAGGGTCAATAGATAAGGTGACAAATCGGTTTCGTAATAAACCATTGCGCTATTCGGTAAGCCACGAGTTAATCCAGACGCTTCATCAAATTCAATTGTCGTCGCTTTTCCATTTTGGAGATTCCAGCCACCATTTGTAGCAGAATCCCACGTTGCAGACGTTGCTTGGATTTTCCTCGTCATTCTGCCATTTTCGTCACGTTCTAAAAAAGATGGATCCGTCAACGTATTCGTTTCTGGGTTCAGAGAAACAGCGAGCAGCAATGTTCCGTTTTGATCTGGAGTAAACGGAATCGAAAATGAATGTACAGATTTATTTCCCGATTCGCTATGTTTCCGTAAGAGAAGAGGAGCAACTCGAGGAAGCATGTATTCTTGATTCAGTAATGCAATGGCACTTATGCCTATTGTGACTACTAGAAAAGGCAGTGCTACTCGCCTCAAACTTATTCCTGCGGCCATAAGTGCAACAAACTCCTGCAATCGCAACATGCTAGCTGCAGTGAATGCCATCGCTCCAATCGCAATCACACCGTGTAGATAACCGAATACTTGAAACAACCTTGGCGCTTCGTACCAAAATGCAACTTGAACTATTGAAATTGACTTCGTAAAAATATTGTCATCTTCTGCGACAGAAGCATTTTTAACAAACTCATCTAGATTGACAATAATATCAATCACTGCGCCAAGAAGATAAAACAACGTAAACAAAATAATAAAGTTGAAAATCATTCTCTTCATGATATAACGTGAAAGGTGGTTCATAGATTAAGTTTGCTTCAACCTACTCCAATGAAACCAAATCATCAATACTAATCCCACATTTCCAACCCACATCACACTTAACCCTAGAAATTCCTTGGCATCTCGAATCATCTGTCCACCAGAAAAAATTAATAACAAAGCGATAACAGCTGGGACAAACACTCTGGCATACACCGAAAGAGGCATATGTTGAAGAAAACGAATCGCAAGAATACTACCCAAAATGATAACTAGAAGAGGCAAGACGCTAACTGCCCAGCGTTGCCAAATCCTACCGGAGATATGGTAATGCATTGATTCAATCACCTTTCTCACATTTTTGGATGCCCTTTGGATTTTTGCATTATCACTGCTATCTGCAATTGCAAGTAATTCCGAAACGTTAAGTTCGACAAATGGGGGAATCTCTACTCCTTCAATGTGCAATTCGGAAAAGGAAAGTGTTTCCTGTTCGTTTTCGTTTACTTTCCCGACACCCACAATGACATCTGTCATCTGAAGCGTAATTGCATCTACTTCACCATTTTCGAGTTGGACAATCACAATTGAGGCTGCGCTTGGTTTATAGACTCTCGTTTCCCCTATTTCAGGCGTTTCAATGACTGTAATTGGTGGAATAAATTCTGAGCCCTTCAGCCCACTAGCCTCAATTTGTAGCGTACGTTTGCTTACCTTCGACGAGCACTTCATCGAATTGTTGGAGCCAAATTGTTTTTGAATCGAATCAAGGAATGTCAATAGAATAAGGTTGCTCTGCAACCTCATTGCTTCTTCAGAAACAGCAGAATAATCGGATGGATTTGATTTCAAATCAATCAATTCGTCTCTCGTGAGAGCGGCAGAGCTCTGATTCGTAATCGACGGCAGTTCGATTGCATCTGTTAGGCGAGTTTCTTGCGTAGATCGGAGCGTCCCTCCCAAATCTTGTGCTTGCTCCCATTGTGTGACGTTTTCTGCCTGAACAGTCATCGATGTACGATCATCGACACGAATGACATCAACGTACGCACCCGATGCCGTGAGATACATCTCTACTCGACCATTATTTCCCAATTTAGCATACGCAACATGTTGTAGGTACATAAGATCATCATCACCCTTGGGGCTAAGTAGAATATCTTCTGCCCAGATAACCAAATTATCTTCAACAAACGGTGCATGCTGTTGAATTTTGGCAGCGAGCATTCTTGGCAAATCTTTCGCCACCGCTGAAGCCATTTTTCCAATAAATATAGGAATAATAGATTGCACTAATATCGCAACAACAATTGTAAGAACCAATCCGAATACGATAATCGGTGCAAGAAGTCGAGCATACGATTGCCCACTCACGGACATCGCAATAAATTCATTGTCTTGTGCCATGCGGTGCACGCAAATTGTGACAGCAAAAGCTCCAGCAAACGGCAGTGCAAATTGCAACATGGGGACTATTGCAAGAAGGAGGTACTTCAAGGTGTCAAAAGCATTGAGTAAGCTACCGCTTGAAAGAGGTTTGACAGCAGCTCCAAAAGCAATAACAACGACGAGAATACTCGCCGTAACTACAAATTGCTTCAACACATTTGTAATCATGTATGTATAAAACCGCCACGGCATGAGTGGGCATTATGGTCTCACGCCCAAACATTGCAACTCCAAAAAGGATTTAGAGCCTCCTTTTTAACGCTTTTTTATAATCAAACCAACAACCTTCGAAACATTATCGGACATAAAACTATGGTATTTTGGGTGAATTATGACGTATGCAACACCCTGGGAGTGCCTTTTCCCATAGTTGCGAAGCCGTCACCGTAGTAGCTAGAGGATGTTCTCGATTGGTGAGTATGCGACCCCGTACATCTATTCCATCACCCCAAACTACGGTTCGTAGAGGTATCGCCCTTCTAGAAGTTATGATTGCTGTTGGCATACTCACTTTTGCAGTTGCATCAATCACGAGTGCGATCGTTGCTGGGCAACAGCAGGCAATGGAAGCGAGGGAGAAAATTGTCGGCTCGGTCGCGGCAGAATCGCTCCTTTCACAAATCACGCAAGTCCCATGGGAAACCATAGATTCGTGGCATGGGTACGTTGAAGACATCGGAACCATTACAGATCCAACTGGCGCCCCCCTTCTTGGCGACTGGAATGAAATTGGGAGGAAGGTAACCGTCATCGCTGATGAAGTGCAAGTCGCCCCACTTGAAGTATTCATCGTTGGCCGAACTGTCACTGTTTCATCCTTTACTCAAGACGGACGTGTTCTAGCAACAATTGACCGTTTTGTGCCGGAGCCACAATCATGAATCGCAGAGGTCTCTCATTGTTAGAAATGCTTCTTGCAATAGGCATCACTTCTATTATTGGTGCTGCGATTGCTTCGATGATGGCAGCTTCAACAAATAGTTTGTCTGCGAAAGATGATGGGCGTCAGTTAGCTATTCGACTTGCAACGACGCAGGTTCGCCTAGGTGCATACATTGCACCATCACTTTGCCTTCTTGATAAAGGGAACGACTATCTCACACTCTGGACCGAAGACTCTCGAGAAAGCGATACGGTACACGCATCAGAAATACGATGGATTCGATTCGATGAAACAACCAATATGCTGAACGTGTTATTTGTTGATTTCCCCGACGAGTGGTCACAATCAGCAATTGATACAGCAGATATTGAATGTAATTCTGCAACAAATTATGAATCACTTCTTACAGGACTTCAAAACGATACATTGATTGAGTCCATTTCACTTGTTGATGCGATGGCGTCATGCTCTTTTTGGACAAACGACTCCGACCCATTGTCTGCAACTAGAATATGCATTCGTTTTTCATTTGAATCATTCTTTGGTGAAACAAATGATGCACTCGTTGACGAGACGATTCGTATTCACAGTCCACCGGCGGAGCAACAATAATGAAATTGCATCTTAAAAACAAACAACACCAACGTCGAGGAATTGCACTTATGCTTGTCATGGTTGCAATCCTTGTAACTGGAGGCATGGCGGTTGCTTACTTTGGCAGTCGAGACAACTCGATTGCAATTAGTTCAAATGTTGAGTCTGCAGCAAAAGCAAGAGCTGTAGCGGAATCAGGGCTTGATTTAGCCGTTGCAATATTAGAAACTGATGCTGACTGGAGAACAGAGCATGTGGACGGGGTCATTCTCGATGATTTTGCATTTAGCGGTGGAACGATAACCTTAACTGTCACAGATTCCGAAACAGACTTGCCACCTACAGCATCAACAAACGAAGTTGAAATAAAAATCCTATCATCTATTGGAGGCATTTCACAGACGACACAGGCAACTGCGACAATCGTTCCTGATGAAGATGAATTTGATGTTGACTACAGTGAATTTGCGCTCTTTACGCAATCACAATTAACCATCAGGGACATCGCTTCGGTACAGCAATGGCATGCATCGCCACTGGGTTCTCAAGCAAATCCTGTTCGAATAGGTACCCTTGCAACAAGCCCGTTAGCGATTCAAATTAATACTTGGGGTGGAAACGATGACTTGCAATTACACACAACCACCAATGCTTCTTCTATGGTTTCTAACTCCTTAACTTCAGATCATGAGATGCCGAGAACCGCACCGTTTCCTCAACCTCCGAGCCCTCCTCAAGATGCCAAAGCATTCGAATTCGGCAATGGCAATGACAACGATAATGACACTTCTTCTGTTGCTCAATGGGCGCAAAATTTTACCCACGGTTTCAACGATCCATTTGGTAATCCATTCAACAATCACTCTCAACAGATAGACGTTCTTGAGGGATCATACGAAGTCGAATCGCTTAATGTTGGATCCAATAAGCAAATTGTAATCCATGGAGATGTTACGCTCACTATCAGCAATGACCTCACGCTGAACGCAACATCCATCGAACTCGAAGAAGGCGCAACGCTCACAATACACGTTGGCGGCGACGTTAATATCAATTCGAGTTATATCGGGAACACGGACCACACAACCAATTCTTGGAGTGACCCTAGCCGACTTCAACTGTTTGGTCATAATGATTCAAATTGGGATTTGCGAGGAATCACCACTATTAAAGGTGAAATATATGCACCTGAGAGCGAAATTGAAATGAGTGGATTGTCAACCCTATGTGGAAGGATTGCCTCCGACGAAATCACTTTGAGAGGCGCCTCAAGAGTACTTTATGACCAAACACTTGATCATGGTGGGTATGCTGACGAATCTAGTTCTCTTTACAACGATGATGGAACACTCATAGATGGATTGCAACAACTCGTAGAACTTGATCCAGTGCTTATCGATTCTCTGCAAGAAGCTGCTTCATCTATTGTTGATAACGAGTACAGAAGTTGGCAGGATTGGTGGTCGTTCCCAACGGCAAGACCGAACGAAGTTATCTACGCGATGATGGTGTACGGTGTAGATGCGCGGCGCTGGGAGTCACTCGCAAGGCAAGCGAGACGCCTTGAGAATAATGGCAATACCTTTCATGGTAATGTCAATAGTAGTGACAATAGTAGTGACAATACTTTTGCAACGGTGTTTGGACGATGACTCTTTCCAAACAACATCGTGGTTTCACACTTATTGAATTGATGCTAACACTTGCAATTCTTGCGATGCTTGCAGCACTTGCTGCGCCAATGCTTGGAAATAACGCAGCGCTTCAACTAGACGTCACTCGTCGTTTAATCATCAGCGATCTTGAGTACGCACAGATTATTGCCATTTCGCACCCAGAAGAAGAAATTGCTGTTGTATTTACAACTGATGGATGGCACATTGCAAACACGGATTCACTTGAGACACCCCTGCTTGATGAGATCACAGAAGAGCCCCTCAACACTCAACTCGGTGTTGGTGCTGCTACTTCTGCTGACGCCGTTGTAGTGACAACGAACAACGAAGATAATATTGTTGTCTTTGATCAAAATGGTGGGCTCAGTGATTTTTCAAAAACGGTAGACATAACTATCGCCAGCGGCGAAACAACCACCCTCGTGCAAATCAATCCGATGACTGGCTCCATTCAATAACTCTCCTGAAGACAATCTTCAAGACACCACCCGAGAAAGAACGTTTACTTAATTCCGTATTCCTTCAGTTTTCGATACAACGTTCGCTCACCAATCCCAAGTAAATTTGACGTTTGTTCTCGATTGCCACCAGTCATGGCAAGCGTTTGCCTTATGGCTTCTTTCTCAAGTTTATCCAATCCAATCCCAGCAAGAGAACCAACGTCGTAAGAACTGTCCTCTTCCGAGCTTCGAATTTCATCTGGAACTTGCGAAATGTCAATTACATCTCCACTAGAAATAACCGCCATTCGCTGCACAACATTCATAAGTTCCCTAACATTGCCAGGCCAATCGTAAGCTACGAGGCGAAGCATTGCGGGTTCAGTGAATGTTGGTCTTGGACGATCCATATCTGCAGAAAATTTTCCAAGGGCATGGTTCACAAGGAGTGGAATATCTTCTCGACGTTGACGCAGGGGGGGAACATGTATTTCAGCGCCATTAATTCTGAAGTACAAATCCTCTCGAAATTCTCCGCTCTCGCAACGCGTTTTTAAATCCTGATTCGTTGCTGAAACAAACCGAACATCTGTCGAACGGTCGCTATTTTGTCCTAGCCGAACAACTTCACCCGTTTCAAGGACACGCAGCAATTTCGCTTGCATCGAGAGAGGCATATCGCCTATTTCATCAAGAAATAATGTCCCACCATTTGCAAACTCGAAAACACCTTCTCGGTCGCGATCTGCTCCAGTAAAAGCACCTCGAACGTGGCCAAACAGTTGATCTTCAAGCAATGATTCGCTTTGCCCAGCACAGTTGAAGGCGACGTATTTCTTTGCGGTTCGTTTTGATTGGTTATGAATCGCATTTGCAACAAGTTCCTTGCCGGTTCCCGATTCACCAGTAATTAAAATCGGCAACGTACTCGGAGCAACTTGCCGAATCAATTCGATTACACGCCGGATTGCCGGTGACTCACCAATAATTCCTTCAAAACCGTATGCTGATTCAACTTGTCCTTTCAAAGACTCGTTTTGCTGACGGAGCACGACGGTTTCAGCTGCACGATTTACAAGATTCCTGAACACATCGAGGTCGAGGGGTTTTTCAATAAAATCGTATGCTCCGCCCTGCAATGCTGCTTTCGCCGTTGGAATATCTCCGTGGGCAGTTACAACAATAGTGGCAGCATTGTCTTGCTGCTGTTGGGACAACTCCAACACCTTCAACCCCGACTGTTCTTCCTCCATCACCATATCAGTAATAACTACATCAAAGCTACCCATTGTTAGCTCTTCTTTTGCCGAGCCAAAACCATCAACAATTGTGCAAATGTGCCCGAGCCGGCGAAGCGATTCAGCCATCACTTCTGCGTGATCTGGCTCATCGTCAACAATCAAAATCTGTGCGTGAAGTTCAGACATAATCTCCCATTGTACCACTACATGGAGAAAGTTCGTTGAGTTCAAGGCGAAGCATGCTTGAGGGCGATAGAATCTAGTATATGACCAAGCAATTTCCTTCTGGTTTTTCAGCAAACACACTTCAGAACAAAAGTATTCATTTCGTTGGTATAGGCGGATGCGGCATGAGCGGTCTTGCCATGTTAATAGAGCGGTTAGGAGCCCATGTGCAAGGCACGGATTCCACCGAATCTGCCGTGACACTAGCGTTACAACAAAATGGCATACAAGTTTCATACACGCAGGACGGCAGTTCTATCCTTGAAGAGGTAGACCTCGTCGTCCACTCTGCTGCGATTCCTCCCGACCATCTAGAAATAGTCGCAGCAGACGAACGCAACATTCCAATAGTTTCGTACGCTCAGATGCTCGGAATGGTCCAATCACAACACACCAGTGTCTGTGTTGCAGGAACGCATGGAAAATCAACAACTGTTTCGATTCTAAGCTCTATTCTTCTTCACGCTCAATTCGACCCAAGTTTCATCGTCGGTGCGAACTGCGCGCAAATCGGTGGCTCAAACCGAGTTGGTGCATCCACTATCCCCGCCGGCCCACACAAAGGCAAGCAAGGTGTCCTCGTGAGTGAATCTTGTGAGTTCAATCGCTCATTTCATGATCACGCTCCAACAATTGCACTCATCAATAATATCGAAGAGGACCATCTTGATTACTACTCGTCTTTAGATGACATCATTGAGTCATTTAAAGGATTTGCAATAAACATACCATCAGATAAAGATGGCGGTTATCTTCTCATTGCACATGATGGAGCGCATCGGAATATCGTCACTCCAGCGCTTACGTGCCGTGTTGAAACATTTGGCTTTCACCCTGAAGCCGATTACCAAGTTATGTTTGACCCAAGCGTTCGGAGAGTTGGCATTCTTCGAGATGGTATGTGGACAATCCAATGGACGAATCCAATGCCCGGCTCTCACAACGCACTCAATGCTGCAGCCGCTGCAATCCTTGCTGCAAATTTAGGTGTCGATTGGGAGTTACTCATCGAGCCACTAGAACAATTTCAAGGCGTTGATAGACGACTTCAGCGACTCGGAACTTTCGCTTGCAACGCTGGGGGGAGCGCGACTGTATACGATGATTATGGACACCACCCAACCGAAATTGAAATTACGCTACGCGCCCTAAGAGCAGCAGAACTTCCAAAACGATTGATTTGCGTATTCCAACCTCACCAACATAGTAGAACACGATTCTTACTCGACCAATTCGCTCAGAGTTTTTCAAGTGCAGATGAAGTAATCGTTCCGCACATTTACTTTGTTCGTGATTCCATCGCAGAGCAACAACGAGTATCTGCTCAAGACCTCGTAGACAAACTCCTTGACCAAGGCGCTTCTGCGAAACACATGAACGACTTCGGTGACATTGTCCATCACCTGCACAAAACAGCAAGCGATGGAGATTTGATTGTCATTATGGGGGCTGGACCCGTCACAACTATTGCGCACTCACTTGTACGTTCGCCCCAAGTAACAACGTAAGTTTATGACGCCTTCGTTCAGATCAACTTTGCTCGGAGATCTTGAAGTTGATATTGAACTCGATGCTCAAATCGGCGCGATGACGTACTTTGCGATAGGTGGCAGAGCCGACGCACTTGTTCGACCACGTTCTGCTGATGCACTTTCCGTATTACTCCGAAGATGCCACGACGATGAAATTCCCTGCAGAATCCTGGGTAAAGGAGCAAATCTACTCGTTGACGATATTGGGGTTGATGGCATCGTGGTAAAACTAGACCACCCCTGCTTCACCGCTACACGCTTCAACCGCGAAGGCAACATTGATGCGCTCCACGCGATGGGGGGCGCTGACCTTGCAAAAACTGTCATAGAAACTGTTCGACTTGGCCTCGATGGTCTTACTGCCATGACCGGCATTCCCGCGACAGTTGGTGGAGCAATTCGCATGAATGCTGGAGGATTATATGGGTGCATAAGTGATTCGCTTTCTACAGTTACTTGTTTATCCCAAGTTGGTTCTCTTGTTACATACGACAAAAGTGGACTATCTTTTGGATATAGAGAATGCAGAATTGCTGAGCCGTTAATTCTCTCTGCAACCTTCGATCTTCAAGAAAGTGATCCTGTTGCCCTGCGTACCAAAGTAAAAGAAATTTTTGCGTGGAAAAAATCAAAGCAACCACTTGCTGAATCCTCTGCAGGATGTGCCTTTAAAAACCCTATCACGCAGGAAGGCGAACGAGTATCCGCAGGTAAAATCATTGACGACGCAGGTTTGAAGGGGCTTTCCGTAGGGACCGCTTCTGTAAGTGAACATCATGCAAACTTCATCACGACAAAAGCAGACACCACAGCAACCGATGTCATTCACTTAATCGACACGATTAAACAGCGGGTCCTCGATCACACAAACATCCTTTTGCAAGAGGAAATAGTCATTTGGTCCCGAAATCCAGAGGTGCAACGTTGAACAAACTCGCAGTCACCGTTCTTATGGGGGGACCTGACGCTGAACGGGACGTTTCAATCCAATCCGGCAACGCTGTGGCTCGGGCGCTTGAGGAATCGAATCGATTTTTAGTAACGTCAGAAGTTATTGACAAAACTACGGTTGGCGAATTAGTGCGCATGAAACCCGATGTTTTTTTCCCTGTGCTCCATGGACCATACGGCGAAGGTGGTCCACTGCAAGTGCTACTTGAACAGTGCGGTATTCCATTTGTTGGTTCGAGCTCGAGTGCATCACAAAATGCAATGGATAAGGTTTGCACAAAAGAAATCGCAAATCAAATTGGTATTCAAACACCCGATTGGTCTCTGGTATCAAAAGGCAAACCATGCGACCTCGATGTGCCTCTCGTCCTCAAACCAGTCAATGACGGTTCAAGTATTGATATAGCCATTTGTAAAACACACGCTAAAGTCAATACTGCGCGTGATGCGCTGCATAAAAAACGAGACGTACTTCTCGCTGAATCTTACATTTGTGGTCGCGAAATAACCGTAGGGATTCTGAACGGCAACCCACTCCCAATTGTTGAGATCGTCCCTCCGACTGATATTGAAACCTATGATTTTGAGGCTAAATACGAACGCGATGATACGCAGTTTATCCTTGAACCACATTTGCCTCCAAATAGATGTGTCGAACAAGCACTGCAGCTTTATGAGTCCATGCACATTCAAGATATCGCTCGTGTTGATTTCATTATCGATGACTTTGGCGAGTGGCTCCTTGAACTCAACACAATGCCTGGCTTTACTGACCATTCGCTTGTTCCCATGGCGGCTAAACATGCAGGAATGCACATGCCTTCTATCTGCTCCTCGCTAGTCGACATCGCAGTTGCTCGCGTAGTCAAGTCGTGAGTGTCACATAGTCGATGTTCTTTGTACGCTATGGCACGAAAAAAACAATCTCGATGTACCTCCGCATGCATGACCTTGCTTTCCACGTTTGCAGATATCTTTAAATCGCCTATTTTCATTTCTTGGGCACTCGCAATTGCGGGAATCGTCACGTTGACTGCGATGAGTGTTCCAAAATTACGAGCAACACATATTTCTGCAGCAGACATTCAAGTGACTTTCCAAGCCCCCCCCATTTGGCTAGATACCTCTTTGCTTTTTGAATTGCAGGACGTAGCTCGGCTCCATCTTGCAGAAACAACTGTCGGGCGAGAGGGTTTAATCCAAACAGCTGAAGCGATGATGTCTACGGGATGGTTTACGGAAGTGAAGCAAGTCCAGTGGATGAGCAACAATCACGCAATTGTCGATGCAACCTTCCTTGTCCCCTACGCTACCATCATCGATGGGAACGAAGAAATCTTTATAGACGCTCAAGGAAGACGGCTTCCGAAGAGAGACGGAATCATCGTAAATCCAAAATACCATTTCATCTCGATCGAAAACACGATGTTTAGTAAGCCAACAAATCCGGGTATTCTCTGGAACGGTGAAGATATACACGCTGCCCTCAAAGTGCTGCATCTTATTTACAATAAAGCGTGGGCAACGCAAATCCAAACCATTGATCTTTCTTCTTGGTCAAGTGATGGGTCCATGACGTTTACAACGAGCACCCCAAGCCGGTTGAAATGGGGCTCCGCTCCAGAAGAAGAACGCGGTCTTGAAGCCCTCGCAAACGACAAAATAGTGCGATTAAATTGGCTACATACGAATTTTGGACGGATTGACAAGGGTATTTCTGCCGATTTCGATCTCACAAACACCTCTGAAATCACGATTCAGTAACACATGCTGAATACAATGGTATTGTGACAACATGAACAATTCCTCATGGCCACTCATACTATTTTTTGGCGAACTCGCCCTCAAGGTTCTTATGATTGCGGTTGTGATTCTCCAGCGGAAGAAAACATCTTCTGCAAAACTTGCATGGATAATTCTGATTATTTTCATTCCACTAGGCGGGACCGTTCTCTACCTTCTGCTCGGAACTCGTCGGCTAGGCGCGATTCGACGCAAGAGGCACAAAAAGATTATTGAGCAAATCCCGCAATGTGTTGGCGCACATCACTGCAATCAAAGCATCGAAAGTGCGACAATCTCTTCTCAATATAGTTCCATTTCTTCTGTGGCCGAGACAGTAGGAGCATCGTTTGTTCTAGATGGAAACAATGCAAAACTGTTTGGTGATTCTAACAAGTTTATTCACTCGATGGCAAATGATATTGACAGTGCCCAACAACATTGCCACATCCTTTCGTACATCATGCTTGAAGATGAAGCAGGTAAACACATTGCAAACGCTCTCATAAACGCCACCAAACGCGGAGTCGTCTGCCGTTTACTTCTTGATGGCATGGGATCAAAAGATTTTTTGCGTTCTCAAACGTGCCGGAATCTTAGGGAAAGTGGAGTGCATGTTGTCACTGCACTTCCAGCGAATATCCTTCGGGCGCTTCTCGTTCGCCTCGATTTGAGGAATCATCGCAAAATTGCCGTGATTGACAATTCCATTGGTTACATGGGGTCAAACAATATTGCAGAACCTTCATTTGCTCCCAAACCAAAATTTGCTCCATGGGTGGATTCTTCAGTTCGGCTAACTGGACCTGTTGTTCGTGAGTTACAGGCAATCTTTATTCAAGATTGGTTTATGGACAGCGACGAAGACCTAGCGACTATTCTGTCAGAACCGCTTACGATTTCTGATGACGGTTTCCCAACACAACTTATGGCGACTGGACCAAATAGTAATAATCAAGCACTTGGGCAGTTGCTCCAAACTGCGTTCTTCGCAGCACAAGAAGAGCTCGTGATAACAACTCCCTACTTCAGCCCAGACGATGCAACAGAGTCTGCGCTGCTCATTTGCGCGAAGCGTGGAGTCGAGACGCATTTGGTTGTTCCCGCGCGAAATGATTCCAGACTTGTTGCAGCAGCAAGTAGAAGTAATTTTGCAAAACTCATCAATGCGGGGGTGCATATCCATGAATTTCATGGTGGACTTCTGCATGCTAAGACACTCACGATTGACAGAAACCTCGCCCTCATAGGTTCTGCAAATCTCGATCGTAGGAGTTTGGAACTTAATTTTGAGGTCAATATGCTCGTGTTTGACACGGACTTTGCGAGTGAACTACGTTTTCTTCAGACCTCGTATATTGAGCAATCCACGCAGGTACTCCCACAAGTAGTTGCAGATTGGTCAATCCCAAGACGGCTCTGGCAGAACGCAATCGGGCTCATAGCACCTATTTTGTAAAAATAGGCAAAATAGTTGGTCTGAAATGGTTTTTTGTTCGAATTTCTCTGTCCCTCATTGGGAAGAACAAGTCAGATTGCCACCTTTTTTGACCGATGAAAGAGCAGTCGATGCTTTCTATGAAACGCCATTTTTCTATTCTTATCGCACTTCTTCTTCTCGTAACTGCTGCAAGAGCTGACTACATCACCATTAGCGGTGCTGGCGGCAACTATAACCTTCAAGCAGGAGATGTGAGTGGGATCCTGGAAGACACGAATCATCAATTTGCGCTGAGTGAACAAGAAATACTTGCCGAAACGCTCAACAACGACGGCATCGAAACCATTGGCAAACTTTCGTTCATTATCACGAATACCGATGCTGGTCTTTCTTTTGTTGGATTGTTCGATGGGCTTGAAACCACAGATCCAACAAATAGTGTATCAGACCATTTTCTTGGGCTTACTGCTACAACTTCGTTAGATACAGATTGGTTTGCAACGGGCGATACGGGCAGCAACATTGGATGGTACGACATGGGGAACGAGACACAAATGGTAAGTGCCCTCCTTGGGTGGGATCATGAGCTTACTTCTGCAGGTTTTGCATGGGGAGACGTAGCATCTGCCCAATCCGGAACGGTCAATCTCTACGATGTTGATCTGACTGAATT
>Ga0257122_1001645_pt1 | contig 15248 bp, 16 predicted proteins | sample SI106_120metaG_FD_190146 | JGI IMG/M metagenome (GOLD analysis project Ga0257122, IMG submission 190146) | Marine microbial communities from Saanich Inlet, British Columbia, Canada - SI106_120 | ecosystem: Environmental > Aquatic > Marine > Inlet | place: Canada: British Columbia | collected... | reverse complement strand
GCTTTGTCCCCGGCAGTACCGGGACATCGTTTTCTGCGGCAAGTTCCCGCGCACGGATCTTGTCGCCGAACAGCTCAAGCGTGTCGGCCGTTGGGCCTACGAACGTGATTTCCGCATCTTGAAGCGTTCGTGCGAACGCAGCGTTCTCCGCCAGGAACCCGTAGCCGGGGTGAACAGCGTCACAGCCCGTTTGTTTCGCCGCCGCAACGACCTGTTCGATGTCCAGGTAGGCACGTGCACCTCTGCCCGGCAGAACGACCGTCTCGTCGGCCTTGAAAGCGTGCAGCGATTCGGAATCGTCCTGCGGGTAGATCGCAACGGTGGTGATTCCTAGATCTGCTGCGGCCCGCATGATGCGTATCGCTATTTCCCCGCGATTCGCAACGAGCAGCTTGGTCAGGGCCATCGATTCCTCCACTTACATTCAGATCTGGACTTTTTACGGGCGGGCGCGAGAGTTTTCACGTTTATCGGAGCTGAGGGCCATGTTATTCCCGTTCACGCCACGATGCAGAACGAATCGCTGATTAGCCCTTCTGCAATTTGATGAATCGACCCCCGATGAGCCATTCCGGAACGTAGATGCTGCCGGTGCCATCCATAGCGATCCCATGAGGGCTGTTGAGCTTACCCGGTGGCAAAGCTTCTTCCGGGGGCCTCACGGGAGTTCCGTCCTCATCAAATGCGTTGGGCCAGCCGGGCCGGTCGCATACGACTTCGTTGGCACCGATGTAGCCAATCAAACGATCCTCTGAATCCAGTAAAGATACTCGTGCGCGTAGTTCGGCCACAGCCAGAATCTCGCCGTCCGTGGCAAAGGCGCAGGGCGTAGAGAGGGCACCGGAGTTGATGACCCGTTTGAACTGGCCTTCCATGTCGAGGACCACGATCCGGTTGTTCGCCCGGTCCGCCACGTAAAGCTCCGGGTCCGATTTACGGGTATCGATCATCAGTCCGTGGGGTGTGTCAAACCGCCCAGCGTCCGACTCTTCACCGTTGAAGCTGGCGATGAGGTTGCTGTCTTTGTCGTACCGGTGGAGGTAACTCTGTCCGTAACCATCTGCCACCCACACGTCACCGTTACCGCCAAGCGGGTCGTCGAACACGGCTACCGCGGTGGGGGAGTAGACGCCTCCGTCGTAAATGGGCAGGCCAGGAGCGAGGATCGACTGAACAATGTTCCCGTCGTCGTCCAACTTTGCTGCCTGGCCCTTGCGCGCACCAGGCGGGTACTCATATTTCATATCCGGTGAACGCTTGGCACCGGGGTCTGCCACCCACAGGTTCATCTGATCGCCGAATCGGGCGAATGTCATGGAGTGAACTTCGAGTAGATCCGTTGGGATGGAGCGCGTCAGACTGCCGTCCGCGCTGAATACAAGGATCGTCGCCTCGCCCTGGTGACAGGCGATAACGTCTCCGGAGGCCGCGACAATCACACCGTGGTGCGCCCAGCCCGCCCGCGCAGACGGAGAATCAGGAAAAGCTGCCCAGTCTTCGAGCCATTCGTATGTCAGTTCACCGGCTGTGACGTGCAAATTAGCCTTCTTGTAGATTCGTTCTGTAGATCGTCTGAGAGCAAAAGATGATAACCGGATGATGGGGCCGGTACTCAACGGCAGGTCGCTGAATCAGCGCTGCACTAGAATGGACCGGCTAATCGCAATTTCCATATGTCTCCAGTCGACGGCGTGGAATGGACACTCTTCCCTAGCGACTGGAACTGATCTCTATCCCGGACATCCGGGCAAACCCTGGTGATAAATGTTCCGATTCCTGACCTCCGGTGAGTCGCACGGCCCCGGATTGACCATCATCGTTGAAGGTGTTCCCGCGGGCGTTTCACTCACCGAGGAGTACATCGCCGAGCAGTTGGCTCGCAGGCAGCGAGGCTACGGTCGCGGCGGTCGTATGAAGATCGAGACGGACTTCGCTGCAATCCGCGGCGGCGTGCGACACGGCGAGACGCTTGGGTCGCCGGTTGGTATGACCATAGAGAACAAGGACTTTGCCAACTGGCAGGGTGCAATGGATGTCGGGCCGGTCGGGCCGGACATCGATCACAAAGAGAACACGCGGGTCGTTCCCGGGCACGCAGACTTCCCGGGGGCACTCAAGTACATGGCACACGACATGCGTAACGTGCTTGAACGGGCATCTGCGCGTGAGACAGCGGCGCGTGTGGCCGCCGGCGCGGTAGCGCGCGCCTTCCTGGAGGAATTGGGCATTGAGATACACAGCCGTGTCGTAAGTGTCGGATCGGTCACGGCACCGGATATGTCGCCGTCTGAGATCGACTGGGACGTGGTTGAGGAATGCGACGTGCGTACGGACGACCCCGAGACGGCACAGGCGTTTCGTGAAGCCATCGACGCCTCGAAGGCAGATCGCACCACTATCGGCGGCGTATTTGAAGTCGTAGCTGAGGGCGTTCCTGTCGGGCTTGGTAGCCACATCCAGTGGGACCGAAAGTTGGACGGAATGTTGGCGCAGGCGATGATGAGCATCAACGCCGTGAAAGGGGTCGAGGTCGGTCACGGTTTTGCCAATACGGAACGACCGGGGCGCGAAGTGCAGGACGTGGTTGTACCCGCACCGGATGACCCGCGGCGATTCCGTCAGACCAGCAACGAGGCGGGCGGTATCGAGGGCGGAATGTCCAACGGCAACCCGATCGTCATGCACGTTGCCATAAAACCGATCGCCACTATGACCGAGCCACTGCCGTCGGTGGACATAAACACGGGCGAGGTGATCGAAGCGCCGTACCACCGGAGCGATATCTGTCAGGTGCCACCGGCGTGCGTGATTGGCGAGGCGATGATGGCGCAGGTCCTTGCGCTGGCCGCTCTGGAGAAATTTGGCGGAGACCACATTAGCGAGACACGCCGGAACCTGGATACTTACGTCGCCAGCCACCAGGAGTTCGGCCAGCCATCCGGGCAGGGCGGTTGAGGTGGCGGCCCCTGACGCCACAGACCCTGACGTGCCCGTCGGCCGGCGCGACAAGATCTACCTGATCGGTTTTTCCGCTACTGGAAAATCTCACAGCGGGAGATTGGCAGCCCAGTCACTCGGCGCTGATTTCGTGGATATGGACCGGCTTATCGTGGATCGCACCGGCAAACAGATATCTGAGATATTTGCGGACGATGGCGAAGATGAGTTCCGGCGCATTGAGCGCGAAACCCTGCGTGAGGTGTCGGAAGAACGGGGACGTATGGTTGTCTCGACCGGTGGCGGTGTTCCCGTGGATCATCGAAATCGAGACATGATGGCCGCACACGGCTTAACGATTCGACTGATGGCATCGGCTGAAACGATTCACGCCCGGATCAACCGGCCACTGGCCCGAAAGAATCGATATTCCGGATGGGGACCGGCAGTTCGACCAATGCTGGCAGGCTCTGAGAGCGATGAAGCAAGCGTCGAGCGTGTTCAGGAGTTACTCGTGGAGCGTGAAGACGCATACGCCGCTGCCGCCGATGTGGCGATAGATACAGAGGGGCGTGAGCCGCCCGACGTGGCCGCTGAGATCGTGGCACTTATTCGTACTAACACCGACGACCCGGAGGGGAAAGCGTGAGCAGTGCACCGGATTCTTCCCTGGCAGCGGTCGTCAGAACGTCCCAGGGCGACTACCGCGCCCTGGTCGGTCGAGGGTTAATCGCACACCTGGGTGACGAGGCCCGTGACGCCGGTCTTAAGGGGAAAGCGTTTCTGATTGCCGATGAGGCGGTCTTCCGTTCATGTGTCCGCCCGGTCCAGGAGTCCATGGAGGCCGCCGGATTCGAGACGCACGTGCTGGTTCTTCAGTCCGGCGAGACGACTAAAAATCTGGACAAGATTAAGGATATCTACGCATGGTTGGCCCGCCTGCGCGCGGAGCGACAGGACGTTGTGCTGGCACTTGGCGGTGGAGTGATGGGTGATGCCGCCGGGTTCGCTGCCGCTACTTATCGGCGCGGTGTGCCGTTCATCCAGGTGCCGACCACGCTGGCGTCGATGGTGGATGCCTCGCTGGGCGGCAAAGTGGCGGTGAACCTTCCCGAGGGAAAGAACCTGGTTGGGGCGTTCCATCAGCCGAAGCTGGTGCTGTCGGATTTAGACACGCTGAAGACGCTTCCCGACCGTGAGATGGCGGCCGGTTGGGCGGAGGCGATCAAACATGGGCTTATTCTTGACGCTGACTTACTAAATACCTTCGAAACCGAGGCCGACCGGCTGTTTGGCCTTCAGGATGATCTGGCGGTCGAGGTGATCCGGAAGAGCGTCGCTATCAAGGCTGAGGTGGTGTCGGCGGATGAGTTCGAGACCGGTGATACCCGTGTCTTGCTCAACTACGGCCACACAATCGGCCACGCCTTGGAAGCTGTTAGTGAGTACGGCCAGTTCCTACACGGCGAGGCGGTCAGCATCGGCATGATGGGTGCTGCACGAATATGCCGAGATCTCGGGCTGATCTCCGACGAGCTGATCGACCGCCAGCGTGCGGTGCTAGAGCGCTACAACCTGCCTACCTCCGCCCCCGGCATGGACGTTGACGCCGTGTTTGAGGCGACCAAGTCCGACAAGAAGTCTGCAGGTGGCGCGATTCGTTGGGTGGTGCTTGAGGGATCAGGGCAATCGTCCACGAGGCGTGATGTCCCGGATGATGTGGTTCGCTCAGCTATCGAATCGCTGGTAGGGTAAGCGCAAACACCGACCGTCTGAGGGAGGCCCGTAATGTCGTTACGACCGACGGAAGATCGTGAGTACATCCGTGAGACGTCACGGCGAACTGGTGGCGGGAATAACCAGTCCAACACCGACGTCACGAGGCCGGTGGCGTTTTCGGGTGGCGACGGAGGGGCGCTCCCTCCGGCCGGAACGATGTCCCGAGAGCTCACCGAGGTGTTCGGATACCTGATCCGACGTTTCTTCGGGTTCTTTACGTTTCCGTACAAGATTGGACGCTGGATCGGCGGGCGACTTCGGTAGGGTTTTTGTGGGGCGCGTGAAAGCGCGCTGAGACTCTCGAAGTGGGTCGGGTATCGCCGACAGGCTCTGGTCCGGTTGCCCTGGACACCCCCTCACCCCAACCCTCTCTCGCGTCGGGGAGAGGGGGCACGTTTTTTCGCTCCGTGTTCGATATACGCGGTTTCCCATTATTGTCATCCTGAGTTGGGGCGAAGGATCTCCCGTCTATGTTTCGCCACGGTCGTAATCGCTGAGGACCGGTGTGTACGAGTGATGTGCCGAGAGATTCCTCGCGTGCGGGCTTCGGAATGACAATAGCGCGTCGCTGCCCGAATTAGCCCTGGTTGGGTCAGCATCGTAGGGGCGGGGCTTGCTCCGCCCTCCGGTCGATGTGAATCGACCGGTGTTCACGCGGGCGGTAGGCCGTCTGGACCGCCTGGGCGCTTTGCCGGGCCGCGGACTATTCCCACCAACAGGCCAAGCACCAGAAGCAGTGCGCCGACGACAAGCATGAACAAGAACCCAAACGGGCCTGCTAGCAGCGTCGCTGCCAGTACAACGATCCCGAAGCCAATCGCTTCATAGACCGGGCCTCGTTGGGCCGAGCGTCGGGCGTTTTCTTGTCGTTCCCTCGGGGTCATGTCGTCCTCCCGGGATGCGATTCGACGCATATCCCTAGGCGATGGTACGCCTTCTTGGATAACCCAAATGAAAACAGGGGGCGCCCCGAAGGACGCCCCCTGTTTGAACGTACTGTGCGTCGGGGGGGGCTAGCAGCCTCCGGCTACCGCCGGAACGATGCTGATCTCGTCACCGCTCTTGGTCGGCGTGTTGAGGCCGTCCAGGTATCGGACGTCTTCACCGTTCACGTAGACGTTCACGAAGTGACGGATCTCGCCGTCCTCTCCGCAGATACGAGCCTTGATGCCGCTGTGCGTGTCGTCGAGCGCGTCCACCACGCCCTGAAGGTTGTCGGCTTCTACCTCAACCTTGTCGGCATTGCCGGTGAGCCGTCGGAGCGGGGTCGGAATTCGGACCATTACTGCCATATCAATATTCCCTTATTGCTATCGATTCCGTGTCCCAGATCTCTATCCAAGATCCTTATCAGGGCCGGTCGCCGAGTACTTTTCTTTTTCAATTTGAAGCCTGGATCACCAGACACATATTTTCTTTGATGCCTGTTTCCGGAGACAGATAGTAACCGTTGCGAGACGTTTCGGGGGCTTAACCCTCGATTACGTCGCCCGCTATCGGATCTACCCGGACCCCTTTTCCGGACGCCCAGGCCAGCGCCATGTCGATCTCCGCCTCCGCGCCATCAAGCTCCAGGATCACCCACCCAACATCCGCGTGGACCTCTGCCCGCCGGATGTTGGTGACGATCTCGAAGTCTTTACCGATCTGGTAGATGACCGGATCTGTGATCTGCTCACCTTCGAAAGTTAGTCGAACTCTTCGGATTGCCACGTGCCTACAACCCCCTGTTGAGTGATCCGACGACACACCGTCGCCAGATCAAGCCGGTAAGGAATGCTATGACGATGATGTCTCGCTGCCAACCTTGGAATCGACCGTCGATGGGACAGGGACCAGATCCTCAAACGACGACATCGTCGCTTTAATGTTGATCGGGTTCGCTTCCTTTTCGACCGCTTCGATGGTCTTTAGCCCGTTGCCCGTGATGTAGGCCACGACCGACTCGCCCTTTTGGAATCGCCCGGCTTCCGCCAGCGCTTTTAGATTCGAGATCACGACCCCACCAGCGGTCTCCGTGAAGATCCCCTCGGTCTGCGCAAGCAACTTGATGCCCTCAATGATGGCCGGGTCATCTGTGGAACCGACGGTCGAGCCCTCTGCTTCCTGCGTAATCTTGAGCGTGTAGTAGGCGTCGGCCGGGTTTCCGATCGCCAACGACTTAGCGATGGTGTCCGGGACGACCGGCTTCACGTGCATCTGCTCGTCTGCAAATGCCCGAGCCACCGGCGAGCAGCCGTCAGCCTGTGCACCGTGCATCTTTGTGCGCACGTCGTCGATCAGGCCAAGTTGTGCGAACTCGTTCATGCCCTTCCATATCTTTGTGAACAAAGAACCAGAAGCTATCGGAACCACCGCGTGGTCTGGAGCCTTCCAGCCGAGCTGCTCAACCGTCTCGTACCCGAGGGTTTTTGATCCCTCCGAGTAGTAGGGACGCATGTTGATGTTGACGAAAGCCCAGCTCTCGTTTGCATCAGCTAACTCGCTGCAAAGTCGGTTTACATCGTCGTAGTTACCGTCAACGGCGACCACGGTTGGGCCGTAGATGGCTGCGCCTATAACTTTGCCTCTTTCGAGGTCGCTTGGTATGAAGACCAGCGTGCGCATGTTGGCTTTCGCACCGTGTGCTGCAACTGCGCCTGCCAGGTTGCCGGTGGATGCGCAGGCCAACGTATCGAAACCAAACTCGAGGGCTTTCGTTGCGGCTATAGAAACCACGCGGTCCTTGAACGAGTAGGTCGGGTTGACGGCGTCGTTCTTGACCCACAGGTTGTCGATGCCAAGTTCACGACCGAGGTTGTCGGCCTTGAGTAGCGGCGTCATTCCGGTGCCGATGTCGACAGCGTTCTCCGCGTCTACGGGAAGGAGGTCTGCGTACCTCCACATCGTGAGCGGGCCGTCTTTAATCTTCTCGCGGCTGATTGCAGCCCCGATGGCGTCGTAGTCGTAAGTGATTTCGAGAGGCCCAAAACACCATTCACATACGTGGATAGGTGCAATTGGGTACTCGTTGCCGCATTCACGGCAGTGTAGTGCTGAGGCGTATGCCACCCGGTAATCCCTCCGGTGCGTTGAAAATGCAACTGTCACCGGGCCCGGGCGATCCTTGCCGGGAGTGACAGCAGCAACTTTCTTCAAAGTCCGCTGATTCACCGGCTGCGACAGCGACCTCGGTATACGAGGTGAACGCTATCGCAGCGTGGATCTAGTCCTAAATGTTAGGTCCAGTGACACAGGCAGTCAACACGCTACGTTTGAAATGTACCTGTGGGGGTACGTTGTTCATCCGATTTTCGCGACAGACCTTGATCCACTTGCGATACGGCTGAGCCTTTCATATATGGTCATTCGCATCCAGAATGTGTAATAACGTGACCCTTGGATTCTCGAATCCAGTCACCTCCAATTATGGTTTATCGACACGACGGCCCGGACGACCACGATCACACTGAATCCGATGACGAGTTCGGAGATGGTAACGCGCTCGAGGTTCCTGAAGAATCGGGGACTTCTGAGACTCTGGAGATAGGTGACGACTTCGAAGTCATCGAATCAGAGGAAGAGTTCGAACGTCGGCTGGAGTCGGAGTACCCGGGGCCGTCTGCTTACGATATTGCGCTGTCGGAGCGTGACGACGATGACAGCGGAAAGAACCGGTTCACCGGCGACTGGCTCAAGAGCGCAGGCGGGGTGTTGCTCATATTCGCGGCGCTAGGGTTGCTGATCTCGCTCGTGGGTCCGCTGGCGTTTTCTCGTGGCAGCAACACCGTTGACGAAACGTTCAGATCCGTTCGGGTGGAAGAGGTGGTGGACGGCAACACCATCGTCGTCACCCTGGATGGCGACCGCGAGACCGTTCGCTACATTGGAATTGCGGTCGGAGTTCCGGGTGAGTCCTACTACCGGACATCACAGTTGGCCAATCAGAGTTGGGTAGAAGGCGAGATTGTGATCCTTGAGCGGGACGGGGACGACCGGGACAAAGACGGTCGATTGCTCCGTTACGTGTACGTCGAGAATCAGATGGTGAATGCTGTTCTACTGGCGAGCGGGCTGGCCAGGTATTCACCCCACCACTCAAACAATCGCCACGACTCCACACTGCTGTCGGCGGAGAATGCGGCACGGGATGCACAACGTGGAATCTGGGCCGGCGATGATGTAGCTGAGGTCAGGCCTGCGTGAACCAGGCCGCGGTCTTATCGACGCCACCAGTACCCGTATTCAAGAATCCGCAATTCCGACGGCTATGGGCGATAGGCGCGTTTGGCGGGACGATGCGCTGGTTAGACACGCTGGTCATAGCGCTGGTCGCGTTCGAGATGACGGACTCGCCGTTCCTGGTTTCTTTGACCTTTTTCTTCCGAACGGCCCCGATGCTGTTCGGAATCGGGCTGGGGATCGTTGCGGACAGACTTAATCGCAAATACTTCCTCGTAACGGGTCTGATTCTGCAGGCCGTCATCGCCGCGGTTATGGCGACGCTGCTGATAGCGGATGTACTCGTGTACTGGCAGCTTGCTGTTGGCACCTTTTTGTCGGGCATTATCTGGGCTTCGGAGTTTCCGGTTCGTCGGACCCTGATAGGTGAGCTGGTGCATCGGGATCGTCTTGGACGGGCGATGAGCCTGGACTCCGCTACGAACGCATTCAGCAGGATCATCGGGCCGTTCACGGGCGGCGTGTTTATGGCCACCATCGGCCCTGAAGGCGCGTATATCACCGGTATCGTTCTGTTCCTGATGGCGGCATTCGTCGCTACAACGCTCAACTACAAACGACCCGCAGCGACGACGTCCGGAGCCGGTGTGTTGGCGGATCTAGCTGATGGCGTGCGCTACATCCGGGCGAGCCAGTTGATGGTGGGCACGCTTATCGTGACGATGCTCATGAATGTGTTCGCGTTCCCGTACATGAGTCAGCAGCCGATTATCGCTAAAGAGACCCTGGAGGTTGGCGACGTCCTTGTCGGGTTGCTCAACTCCGTGGAGGGAATGGGATCGGTACTGGGAGCGATCTTAATTGCTTCCTTTGCATTGCCCCGACACTACTCCCGCATCTACCTTTATGGCTCGTTGCTTTTCCTGGTCGGAATATTCCTGTTTTCGCAGTCGTCCTGGTACTGGGTGAGCTTCGTGATCGTGTTCATGGGCGGGTTTGGCATGTCTGCGTTCGGCACGATGCAGAGCACCATCATGGCGTCCGCCGCCTCGCCGGAAATGCGAGGCAGGGTGATGGGGACCGTGGCGGTGTTCATAGGCGCGGGACCGGTCGGTCAGCTCAACATCGGGATTATGGCCGGGATTTACGACCCACAGACGGCTGTACTGGTGACATCTCTACTGGGGTTGACCACGGTTGTGGGCTCAGCACTGGTGTTCCCAATTCTGCGCAAACCTGACTCGATGCGGATCGATAGTCGGTTACGTGCGTTGAACAGTGCGGATTTGAGGCGGGTGCCCGATGCCCCCGGCGCGGACTAGAGACTCAGAGGGATACTCCGTAAAACCTTGTTGTCAGGCCGTGATGCCGCCGTCTACCGCCATCGCCTGGCCCGTCATGAACGACGCTTCGTCCGAGCACATGAATAGCACCGCATTCGCTATTTCGTCCGGCTGACCCCAGCGGCCCATATGACCAGCCGCGGCGAATCTCTCAGCGATTTCCGTTGACTGGGCTATAGCGCGCGTAACCATGTCTGTCTCGACAACGCCGGGGCATACTGCATTTACGCGTATACCGTCACGCCCGTATTCGACGGCAGCCCGACGTGTCAGTCCTACTACTGCGTGTTTGACGGCTGTATACGGCGCTGTGGGCCCCGCTTTCAGACCGGCAACCGAAGAGTCGTTGACGATAGATCCTCGGCCGCCGTTTTTCGACGGGTCTTGTTCCAGCATCTGGGCGATCTGATACTTCATGCACAGCCACACACCCTTTTCGTTGATCCGGCTTATGAAGTCCCAATCTTCTTCTTCGTACTCGTGTAAGCGCTTGATTCCGGAAGGCGACCCGACTCCGGCATTGTTGAACGCGCAGTCCAACCGGCCGTAAGTAGAGACCGTAGTCGCCACCATGTGTCGGACGTCAGACGCGCTGGATACGTCAGTCTTAACAAAAATCGCATTGCCGCCAACGGCTTCGATCTCGGCAACAGTCTGGAGGCTTTCCTCTTCACGTCGGGCTGCCACTACGACGCTCGCGCCCTCTCGGCCGAAAGCTATGGCCGTCGCCTTGCCGATCCCCGAGCTTGCCCCGGTGACCAGAGCGACCTTGTCGACAAATCTTCCAGTCATGAGTTACATCCCAATTATCTAAATGCCGCCGAACGGGTGTTGATCCGTCGGCGGCCCGTCCTGCTACTAGTCTCGCGGCCCCATAGGTGGGAACACGCCGTCACCCTCGTACAGGTTCGCTTCTACTACCGCTTCGTCCAGTTCGTAACCGATACCCGGGTCGGTCGGGGGGATGATGTAACCGTCTTCCCATTGAATCGGCTTCTTCAGGACATCGGCGAAGAAGCCGGTGAAGTTCTGGATGCTTTCCTGGATCAAGAAGTTGGGGCTACACGTGGCGACCTGGATGTTCGCCGCTGCTTCGATCGGCCCTGTGTACAGGTGTGGTGCCATCTGAACGTAGTTGGCCTCCGCCATGCCCGCGATCTTCTTCGCCTCCAGAATGCCTCCTACTCGGGCGAGAGCGGGTTGCAGGATGGCCGCGCCCTGCTTGGAGAGCAGATCCCAGAAATCGTATTTCGTGACGAGTCGCTCGCCGGTTGCGATCGGGATCGTCGTCATACGCGCAACCCGGGCCAGCTCATCTCGGTTCTCTGGCGGCACGGGCTCTTCAAACCAGAGCGGGTCGTACTTTTCGAGCCGCTTGGCGAGTCGTATAGCGCTGGATGTCGTCATCTGCCCGTGAGTCTTGACCAGAAGGTCGACCTTATCTCCAACGGCTTCACGAATGTTCTTCGTGACGAGTTCCGCATTGCTCAACTCTTCGAGCGAAAGCTGACGCGGATCGCCCATCGGCATAACCGGGTCGTAGCCGACCGCCGTGAAACCCATCTTCATGTAGTGCTCGGCTCGCTTCGGGGCGAGGTCCGGGTCGCCATGAATGTTGGTGACCGCCATCTGTCCGCCGTCAGTCGTGTCGGGGTAGAGATAGGTGTACGAGCGAAGACGCTCGTTGAACTTACCGCCGAGCAGGTTGTAGACCGGCTGGTCCAGCGCCTTGCCGATGATGTCCCACGATGCGATTTCAAGCGCGCTCAGTATGCCGCCGACAGTGAACTCCGGGTGCTGGTTGAATCCACTGCCGTAGATCGACCGCCACATGGTCTCGATCTCGAACGGGCTGTTGCCGACCAGGTATCGCTCGGCAACGTCCTCGATCAGCCCGCACACTTTGTTCGGTGCGAACGGCACGCCATAAGCCTCACCGTACCCAACGATGCCGTTGTCCGTGGTCAACTTGACGAAGACCCAGAAGGGACCGCCGAAGTGAGGCGGTGGGTTGGCGACGGCCCAGGTTTTGACATCCGTGATCTTCATCGGGATTCCCGCTTTCTCAGTGTCGTTTCGGGGGTGGTCTGTATCGACGATGCGCAGGATGGCCCCAATCGAAGCTGAAAGCAATACGCCTCGGCGTGAGGACGATGAAAGTTAAACGGTGTCGAGGAGGTCGAAGAGTACCCGTCTGTATTCGAGGGGCGCTTCTTCGCGGATGTTGTGACCAATGTTGTGAAATTTCACATGCGTGCAATCGGAGATACTCCGGATGAGGCGTGACGCCGCTTCATCATTCACGCAGCCGCCCAGACCGAACTCCGCTTGCATCAGGAGTGTCGGGCACTTGATATCACTCAGCACGGAATCCGGGTCGAACACTTTGAACATCGATTCCTCGATGAACGGTGTGTAGGCCTCCGGGTCCATCGGTAGTTGCTTGGCTGCGCTTAGACGTGCCGCTGCAGCGTTGATATCCGGATTCTCGGCTTGAATCTGGCCGATAAGCTCTTCGAAGCTTGGTCCGCGCCGCAACCGTTCTCGACTCCGTATGAGCGGCGCCACCATTTCTTTGTACCCGTGCGATACGTGCGGATCCTCAAGCACAAGTGCCCGTACCAGGTCTGGATATAGTGCCGCCACGCCCATCGCAGTAGCGCCGCCCATCGAGTGTCCGCCGAGGACGACCGGGCTATCCGCGATGTCCAATATAAGCGTGGCTGCGTCTGCGACACGGACGTCGTACCCGTACTCGCCATTCGGGGCGTGGGACGAGCCGCCGTGCCCCCGGGAACTTGGGACGATCACGCGCCATCGGTGTGCCAGAAGACTGATCTCTTGCGACCATGACCGCCAGTTGCCCGAGAAGCCGTGCAGCAACACCAACGGATCACCGGTACCCGCTTCGACGTACCTGAGCGTGAGGTCGCCCACCCGGTGTTCTCTTTCGGCCAGCATGAGAGTCTCCAGCTAGAGGAGATTCATTCCGTCCTGGTATCCCGGCTCGATTATTTCGATATCGGGAGCAACCTTCGAGAGGCGCTCCCTGATAGGGGTGATGTCCATCAGATCCGGCGTGTCCGGCGCACCCGCCCAGTTGTCGTGATGGCCCAGGACGACCCGTTTTGGCTGCACTGTCGTCAGTACGCCCTCAACGTAGTCTTCCACCGAGCCCTGTATTGGCTCGCCATCGATGTTGCCTCGCCCGGCGCAACCCATGATCGTTACGTCAGCCCGGATTTTGGCGAGGATGCCGGAGTAGTAGCCCATGCTGTTCTGGAAGAAGATCGTGCCGTCCGGCGTATCGATCAGGTAGTCGAGTGCGCCGCCATCGTTGCTACTTCCGATTCGTATCTTGTCCAGCTCTGTTTGCTCGGCTGCCAGCGCCTCCGGGAGCGACGTTTTGTCGTCACGATTTGCAGCGAGTCGCGCTGCGCGTTCCTGTTGTGGGACGCCCAGGTCGCCCGTGAGGTTTACGCCGGAGGGTGCTGCCTCGGACCAGATGCAGGAATGGATGCTTGGGAAGACCTTCACCGTCACGTCGGCGTTAAGTCGGTAGGTCTCCCCTCCGGCTGATGGGAGTAGCTGATCTTTGGAGACGCCGGCTTTCCGAAGCACTCGAGCCGTCTCGTACGAACCGATCACCTGTGCGCCGGTGTTTTTGGCGATGATGTCCGCACCCTCGATGTGGTCCATGTGGCTGTGACCGATCAGCGCGAAATCAGCCTCGGTGATGCCTGCGGAAGTCGCTCCGTTATCCGGTGCGCTTGAAATCCGATCCATGAAGGTGTCCAGGAACACGACCAGCCCGTCGATGTTCAGGCGGTACGTCGTGCATCCAAACCAGTCGAGCGTCACTGTCATGTTCTATCTCCGTTGCGTTGAGGGATCTAAGCGATGAGGTTCTGGTGAAATCAGAACACCACGACGGACCGGAGAACCTCGCCGCGCTCCATCTTCTCGAACGCCTCTTCGACCTCATCCACGGCGATCGTCTCCGACACGAACCGGTCGAGGTCGAGTCGCCCTTGCAGATACAGGTCTATGAACATCGGGAAGTCGCGGGTGGGTAGACAGTCACCGTACCAGGATGATTTGAGCGTACCTCCGCGACCAAAAACCTCAATCATCGGCAGTTCGATCTTCATTTCAGGGTTGGGGACGCCGACCAGAACGACGGTTCCGGCGAGGTCTCGTGCGTAGAACGCCTGCTCATAGGTTTTAGGCGTGCCGACCGCTTCGATGGCGACATCGACACCATTTCCGTTGGTAAACTCACGGATGGTCTCAACCGGGTCCGTATTGGAGGCGTTGATCGTGTGGGTTGCGCCAAATTCCCTTGCCCACTCAAGTTTTCGGTCGTCGATGTCGACGGCAATGATGGTGTGCGCACCGCCAAGCCGAGAACCGGCGATAGCTGCGCTTCCAACACCCCCACAGCCGATCACAGCGACGGAGTCACCTCGGCCAACCTGACCGGTGTTGAGGGCGGCACCTAACCCCGCCATGATGCCGCAGCCGATCAGTCCTGCCGCCTCAGGTCGTGCTCTGGGATCCACCTTCACGGCCTGCCCTGCATCGACCAGTGTGTAATCGGCAAATGCTCCTATGCCCAGTGCTGGCGATAGCGGAGTGCCGTCGGCCAGCGTCATTGGTTGACGGGCGTTTCGGCTGTCGAAGCAGTACCAGGGTCGTCCTCGGAGACAGGACCGACATGCGCCACACGGCGCCCGCCACGCAAGCACGACGAAATCTCCAGGCACAACGTTGTCGACGCCGTCACCGATCTCTTCGACTATCCCGGCGGCCTCATGCCCGAGCAGGAAAGGGAAGTCGTCATTGATCGCTCCCTCACGGTAGTGAAGATCCGTATGGCAGACACCGGAAGCCTGAACGCGTACAACCACCTCACCGGGGCTTGGATCGGGCACGATTATCGTTTCAAGCCGGACCGGTTCACCTTTGCCACCTGCGATGACTCCCCGGGTTTCACGCGGCATATGTGCTCCTGTGTGTCGTCTGAGA
>Ga0257122_1001643_pt1 | contig 15274 bp, 16 predicted proteins | sample SI106_120metaG_FD_190146 | JGI IMG/M metagenome (GOLD analysis project Ga0257122, IMG submission 190146) | Marine microbial communities from Saanich Inlet, British Columbia, Canada - SI106_120 | ecosystem: Environmental > Aquatic > Marine > Inlet | place: Canada: British Columbia | collected... | reverse complement strand
GTGCGGCGAGCAGTTTAGCTGGCGCGCGCCGCCGCGGCCAGTTCCCGGACCAGCGCACCCGCGCGCTCCGCTGAGCCATCCGCTGGGCCGTCGCCGATCACATCCACCAGCGCACTGCCCACGATAGCGATATCGGCAAACTCGGCTACCTTCCTCACATCGTCTCCGGTGCGAATGCCAAATCCGACGCCAACGGGAATATCGGCGTGGTTCCGCACCTCGTCCACAAGAGCGTGGACCCGATCAAACGCCGTCTTTGCAACCCCGGTGACCCCCAGCGTTCCGACGCAGTAGATGAATCCGGTAGCACCAAGGCATGCATTTTTGATCCGGTGATCAGGGCTGGTCATCGCCACAAGTGGGATAAGGCTCAATCCATATTTCTCGGCGAGCGCGCTTAGCCCGGAGTTCTCCTCTGTGGGTAGGTCAGGCACGATCATCCCATCTATTCCGGCCCCCGCTGCATCCTTGCAGTAGCGCTCCGGGTCGTAAGAGAGGACGGGGTTGTAGTAGCCCATGAACACCATCGGAATCGTCACGCCGGATGCGCGCAATTGCCGGGCTACGCTCATTGCAGTCTCAGAGGAGACGCCTTGTTCCAGCGCATGCTGGCTGGACTTCTGGATGGTCGGCCCTTCAGCCAGCGGATCGCTGAACGGAACGCCCAGCTCGATCAAGTCCGCACCCGCTGCCTCAAGTTCGGGAACGATCTCGAGCGTGGCCTTAACGGACGGGTAGCCGACGGTAACGAACGGCGCGATGGCGGTGCGGCCTTCGTCTTTTGCACGACGGAGTGCGGAGTCGAGTCTTTCAGACATCTTGTTGGTGGGATCTCTCTTTGGGCTGATCAGATCAGGTAGAAAGTAGCGTAGCCACTATGTTCTGCGTTGCATGGGCGACGATACTCGGGTAGATCGAGCCGGTCTTCACGTAAAGCCAGGCCAGGACGATACCAAAGATGAATATCGGGACGAACGCCCCGATGCTGAAGTGGAACACAGAAAACAGCGCTGCGCTGATCAGTATGCCGCCACGCAGGCCGTATCGGCTCGCAAACGCAGGAAGTGCAAACCCGCGAAAGAACACTTCTTCGCAAAACGGCCCGAACAACCCGACGATCAGTAGCGGGAACGCCAGACGGATTCCGGAGTAGTCGACCAGCTCCGCAGGCGGTTCGGGAATCTTCAGGAATTCGACGCCCAGTAGCTCCGTAATCCCTGCCCATACCAGTAGCGCCAACAACCCCAGGAGCCAGGCACCTACGGCCAGAAGGTAGGGCCTTCGTCCAGACGGTTGAACGAATCCCAGCTGTGGAATGAGAGCGCCACGTTTTGAAATGGCAAAGATGAAAACGGCGACAAGAAAGAAGGTCTCAAGGACGAGCGCCAGCAGCATCGGGGCGGGGACACCCAGGAGATCGCCCTCGGAAAACCAGTCTGTGTCACTCTCCAGCCTGCTGGCGGCGCGCGAAACAACGATCAGAAATACCAGGACCGCCCCGACGACGGCGGCGGAACCCAGGAGCACATCTTTTATCGACCATGGAACATCAACCCGTTGGACTTCGCGACCAGGTTGATCGATACCGGGTATCTGCACTAGTCCTCCAGCCAGGCTACGTTTCCGTGCAGATCATCGGCGTGCTGCTTTGATGCGAAGATGCCGTACTCATGTTTCGCGGTCCCGATCGTCGTGTCATCGCCGTGACCGGGCATTACGGCTGTTTTGTCCGGAAGCGGGAATAGACGTCCCGTGATGCTCTGAACTTCCTGGAGGAACAATTCTGGGCTTCCGGACCGACCGGGCCCGCCGGGGAAGAGGGTGTCACCGGAGAAGAGAAGGGTGTTCTCTCCCTGCTCGGTGCTAATCGCGTAACAGGTAGATCCTGGCGTGTGGCCCGGCGTGTGGATCGGGCGAATCTTTAGCTCACCCACAGATATATTCTCGGAATCCGGTATCCACTCCGTGATCCCCTTGCCGTCCAGAGTGCCAGCATCTGCGGTGCCGATACTGACACCGACTGTGTGTGCGCTGAATACGGCATCGAAACCAGCGAGGTGGTCCATGTGGTTGTGGGTGATCAGGATCGACTGGACATTGGTGTCCGCAGCCTGATTGATCACGGCTTCCGGGTTTTCTGGCGTGTCGACGATTGCGCTTTTGCCAGTTTTGCGACAGATCAGCAGATAACTGTTGTTGTCGTAAGGACCACAAGACGTCTTGTAGACGACAATGTCATGGTCCTGATAATGGATTCCCATCGACCCCGCTCCTGTGTGGTCCGGTGAATTCGGGTCGCCACAAGACTACCCTAATAACGCACCTCGCCGTGCTGTCGCAGGTTGTGAGACCGTCACAACCGCACTTCGCCCTTGAGGAGAAAACATGAGCGCCCACGAAACGTCGTCCGATAACCCAACACTCGCGGACGGTGGATTCATCCTCAAGGCAGGGGAGGGGAGCGCTTCCATGGGGATGGAGTGTCCACACCAGAACGGGCTGCTTTACATGGTCCCCGGGGATCGCAGTTGGGTGTGCGAAGACGATGTGCGACCGGCCCACGTGCTTGCCGGGTTCTTCAAAGAGATAGCCGCACTGGACGACGCCCGAATCCGTGAAGCAATGAACCGTTGGGGCCTGTATTACCGACCGAGGGCCCTGGCATCGGAAGACGCCGAAAACGAGTAGAGGACCAGTTTCCTGGTCCTCTACAAATTAGCCTGATGTCGGTTCCGGACCGTTCTTAGTCCAGGCCCGGTTGCGGGTTAGCGTCCCGGATGTCCGGCGCTCTGCCCGGGTCATCGGATGATGCTGAAGGACTCTCGGGCTCTTCAACCCCAACCTCTTCAACGGGTTCCTCAACTTCGGCAACAGCCAGCGGGTCCCGGCCTTCAACGATGTCGACCATCTGCTTTCCGTCGATCGTCTCGTGCTCGATCAGGAATCGCGAGATGTCATCCAGGTGTGTGCGCTGCTCAGTGATGATGCGCTCGGCGTGCTCCCATCCGGCCTGAAGCAACCGGTCGACCTCTTCGTCGATCAGTTCCTCTGTCCGGGGGCCGTAGTCACGGTGCTCGCCAAGGTCTTTGCCAAGGAACACCATCTCCTCGCGCTTGCCGAAGAGCCGCGGTCCAAGCTTCTCGCTCATTCCGAACTGCGTCACCATCGCTCGGGCGATCTGGGTCGCCTTCTCGATGTCGTTTGACGCTCCGGTAGTGACTTCGTCGAACACCATCTGCTCGGCGACGCGCCCGCCCATTGCGGTGGCAATCATCGCCTCAAACTGGTTCTTGGTCTGCAGCGTGCGCTCTTCGTCCGGAAGGTATCGGGTGTAACCACCCATCCGGCCGCGAGCGACGATAGAAATCTTGTGGACCTTGTCTGCGTGGGGCATGAAGTAGCCCACGATTGCGTGGCCGGACTCGTGGAAGGCCGTGACCTCTTTTTCGTGCTTGGAGATCACCCTACTCTTGCGGGCAGGGCCTGCAATCAATCGGTCGATAGCCTCAAGCATCTCATCCTGGCCGACCTCTTTCTTGTTACGACGGGCGGCAAGGATCGCCGCCTCGTTGATGAGGTTCGCCAGGTCAGCTCCGCTAAATCCGGGGGTCTGTTGAGCAAGGTTCTGTAGATCAACGTCCTCGGCAAGCGGCTTGCCTTTGGCGTGAACGTCCAGGATTGCGGTGCGTCCGCGGATGTCCGGGGAGTCCAGCGTTACGCGTCGGTCGAAACGTCCCGGGCGGAGAAGCGCCGGGTCAAGGATGTCAGGCCGGTTGGTGGCCGCGATGACGATGACGTTGGTACCGGTCTCAAAACCGTCCATCTCAACGAGGATCTGGTTCAGGGTCTGTTCCCGTTCATCGTGTCCGCCGCCAAGTCCTGCCCCACGGTGGCGACCAACTGCGTCGATTTCGTCGACGAAGATGATTGCGGGACCGTGTCGCTTGGCCTGCTCAAACAGGTCACGCACACGAGATGCACCGACTCCGACGAACATTTCGACGAACTCGGAACCTGAGATCGAGAAGAAAGGAACTCCGGCCTCACCCGCCACTGCTTTCGCCAGCAGGGTCTTACCGGTTCCGGGAGGGCCGACTAAAAGCACACCGCGCGGGATGCGGGCACCCAACGCTACAAAGCGCTCAGGGTATTTGAGGAACTCAACAACTTCCTCAAGTTCCTGCTTGGCCTCGGGTGCTCCGGCTACGTCAAAGAAGGTGACGGTGGCCTTGGTGCCGACGAACATGCGAGCCCGGCTGCGACCAAACCCCATCGCCTGGTTAGAACTGCCCTGCGCCTGGCGCATCATGAACAGCAGAATCCCGCCGAACAGGATCAGCGGCAGGAAGTTGATCAGGAGGCCTATGACGTTGCCGAGACCGCTACCGGACTCTTTGACCTCGATGACTACGTTGTCTCTAGCGCCTACCTGGTCCAGGAGCTCGACAATGCTCGCTCCCGGTTCCTTGCGGGAGACGAAAGTGCTTGCGCCCTTGCGGATCGTGAGGTCATCGCCATCGACTTCGATCCGAACGGTGTCGTTGCCCGGATCCTCCGCTATGGCGACAACTTCGCTGATCGGTATCTCTGGCGCGCCGTCCAGAGGACCGCTGTCAAAGAATAGGAAAAATACCGTTATTACGGCAACAACAATCAGCAGGTAGATCAGGCTGTTACGCATCCAGCGCCGGCTCACAGTCACCTCCCGGGTGACCGGACCGCCGTTTGCTCCCGTGTATAGGAAGCTGACGGTCCTCGATAGAACATGATTTGAATACCGACGATTAGATGTCGACGGAACTCGATTCGTTGTTGAGATCAATCCCAACAACGAGCAGTAATCTAAGGATTACGACCATTTGATCCTATCACAGCACCCCCCCTTGGCCGCCCGTACAGGCACGGTATTTCTAGATGCCGCCGCGATGGGGTGTTTAGATAGTCGCTCGATAATGTTTACGTCTGCGTGACGCGTATAGATTCTGTCATGTTTCGACATCTGAGATCACCCGAGCGAACAAACGTAGACCTGAATCGTCACTACGTGGTATTCTTCATCGTGGACAAATAGCGTCCGTAAATTTGTAAATCCACAGGTCTCTTTTAGGGTCTGTGGACAAAGGATCCCACACATAGCCAAGGATTACCGTACCAACCGCCAGATCCGAGCGACGGAAGTGCGGATTATTGAAGAAGACGGCTCTGGAGCCGTACTGGAGATTCAGGCCGCGCTTGAGTTGGCAGAGGAACAGGGACTTGACCTTGTAGAGGTTGCCCCTAACCAGACGCCGCCGGTGTGCAAACTACTGGACTACGGAAAGTTCAAGTTCGTACAGAAGAAGCGCGATCGGGAGACCAAGAAGAGCCAGGCTCGTAATGAGCTCCGCGAAGTTCGTCTGAGCATGAAGATCGGTGAACACGATTTCCTTGCCAAGATCAAAAGAGCACGGGATCTACTGGCCGGTGGGGCCAAAGTTAAAGTCACGGTCAGGTTCCGGGGTCGAGAGATCGCCCATCCGGATCTTGCCGTAAAACTCCTGAGGCGAGCGGCAGAAAACCTCGCAGATGGGGCTAAACTGGAACGAGCTCCCATGATGGAAGCGCGTTCACTAAGCATCATCCTGGCTCCGGATGAGTTGGCCGTTGCGGCGAACTCCGGGCCCAGCGCACCAAGCGAAAGCGCAAATTAACTAGATATGCCGAAGATCAAGACCCACAAGGGCGCAAAGCGCCGTTTTCACATCTCCGCAGGTGGCAAGGTCCTTCGAACCAAGGGCCCCAAGAGCCATCTGCGACGTAACAAGTCATCTCGCGTCCGCCGAGCGTTCGATAAAAAAATCGGAACGTCACCGGCGAACGCAAAGCGAATCAAAAGGCTTCTGGGCCGATAGAGGACTAGAACGCTTGCGGCCACACGCCTAAAGCGTCATCCTTAGTAACTTCCTGAAACTTTCTTTCATCATGCCGACGTGCAACGTCGGTTTGATCGCGTAATCGAAGTGACGCGTGATCACCTGATCACCGTCCCACTAAAAGACAACAGTCACCGGAGAAGCCTCAGTTGGCACGAGTCAAGCGCGGCACTACAAAACACCGAAGGCATCGCGCCGTATTGAAGGCCGTTCGCGGCCATCGCGGATCACGAAATCGCCGTTACAAGGTCGCACGCGAGTCATTGCTGCACGCAATGGCTTACCAGACGGCTCACCGCCGTCTTCGAAAGCGTGAAATGCGTTCCCTGTGGATTATCCGCATCAACGCAGCGGCGCGCGAACACGGACTGAGCTACTCCAGGCTTGTCCACGGCTTATTGCTTGCCGAAGTAGAGATCGACCGTAAGCAGCTTGCGGATCTCTCGGTCCGAGAGCCAGCGGCCTTCGCAGAAGTCGCCCGTGTGGCAACCGAAGCCCTCGCCGCCTAGCACAACCACTCTCTTACAAGAGAACAAAAAAGGCCGCCCCGATAATCCGGGGCGGCCTTTTTATTTGCGTCTTTACTGAGGCCCGGACTAGCCGATCGTACCGTCAACCATGACCGCCACAAATAGCAAGGCCAGGTAGAGCAACGAATATTTGTACAAACCCAGGATCACTGTGCGGGTGTCGTCCCGGAACAGGCGGACGGTCAGGTAGAGATAGATGGCTCCCAGGACAGCCGTAGGTGCCAGGTAAATAATGCCAAGCTTGTCGGTCGCCGCCACGAACGCCAGCGACAGTGCTACCAGCAGCACTGTGTAGAGCAAGATCGACATGTTGGTCGTCGATCGAGTCGCAACGACCGGCAGCATCGGAATCCCGGCCGCTTCGTAGTCGTCCTTGATGAGCAACGCCAACGCCCAGAAGTGTGGCGGGGTCCAGAAGAAGATGATGGCAAACAGGTACCAGGCCTCAAGTCCTACGCTGTTTTCGACACCGGCCCAGCCTACCAACGGCGGAATTGCCCCAGCGGCACCGCCAATGACTATGTTCTGGACCGATGACCTCTTCAACCATACGGTATAGACGATCACGTAAATGAGCGTCCCGGCCATCGCCAGTAGCGCCGCAAGAAGGTTGGCCCAGGCAAAGAGGACGGCGAAGCTGATCACATTCAGGATGATGCCGAAAGCGAAAGCGCTCATGGGCCTGACGCGTCCGCTGGCTACGGGCCTTGTCGCCGTCCGATCCATCTCCTGATCGATATCACGGTCCAGCCAGTGGTTCAGCGCGCTGGCACCACCGGACGCTCCAATACCACCTGCAAGTACCGCCGCCAGGATTGTGCCATCCGGGAAACCACCGGCCGCCAGCACCATACCTGTGACCGAAGTCAGCAATAGCAGGACCATCACACGTGGCTTGGTCAGGGTGATGTAATCACGCACCACTGCCGTCATACCGTTTGTCCCTGATCTGATGCGATAAAGATCAGGAGCCGACATTTGGTTGCGCTCCCGTGACTACAGAGTTTGCACCGTCGTTCTCGTAAGGGCGCATCGCCAGCACCGCCACAAGAAGTGCCAGATCCGTCCACATGATCGTCGCCAGTGAGAGATGTATGGCCTGCGCCCACTCGGAGAAGTCTGACCAGGGGTTTGCCGCTCCGACCAGAACCTGGACCACCACCGTTGTCATTGCACCTAACGAAAGCAGTTTGACGGCCGACGATCCACCAGAGAGGCGGTACGCCTTGTGCGCCGCGTACAAGGCCACGAGCGTGGCTACAGCGGCGGTCAATCTGTGTATAGCGTGGATCCATACCAGCTCGGACTCCGGGATGAACGATCCGCCGCAAAGTGGCCAGCTTGGACATACAGCCCCCGCACCACGCCATACGGCGTATGAGCCTGACAGCAGCGTTATGAGCGCAAGTACCGCAGCCAGAGTGGTGATTCGTCGAATTGTGACAAGACTTCTGGCAGATTCTACCGTCGCCCCGGCTATTCCGCCCGCCGCAACCGACAACCTGCCCGGCGTCCAGCCGGTTACAGCGGCCGACAGCGCCAGGAGGGCTAGCAGCACCACGCCTTCTGCGAGACCAAGGTGGAGCGTCCTTAACGCCGGTTCGACTTCAGACAATACGACTGCGCCGCCGATGCCCCCGACGATCATTATGAGTACAAGTGATCCGGTGGTGGAGGCGACCAGAAAGGTGTTGCTGCGGTGCGACACCCAGACCCGGACCGCGGCGGCGATGAAGAACAAGCCGACGGCAGAGCCTGCGGTTCTGTGGCTCCATTCGATCATCGTGTGGTATTCGAACTTCGGGATGATCGAGCCGTGACATAGAGGCCAGTCCGGGCAGCCCAGTCCGGATTCCGTCACCCGCACAACACCCCCGAGGGTGATCTGGATTATGGCTCCGACGACCATGACGATCAGCATCGCGATCAGGAATCGGTCGTTTGACGCGTCCCGTGCGACGCCGGTTCTGCCGTCCGAAGGGGCGTCACTCTGAAGGGTAGCCACTTGGTTGTGTTTGCCTTTGTCAGGGATTGCGCTCTGTTTCACAAGCTATGTGAATTATAGCCGGACAGACGTCTCAAATCAGTACCCGGTGGGACACCCGGTCGGACCACGGGGCGTCTATCCCGGAGCGCGGTACGCAAGAAGCTCTGCCGTCACGAGCAGCCGGTGATCGTATACAAGCTTCGGGTAGGAAGCGACGAGTGTGACAGTGGAGGCTGATGTCTGGTCAAGGGTCAGGTCGTTCCGGTGAATAAATCCGGTTTCCGTGACCCTGTACAGGAACTCGCCGTCAGCGCTCCCGATGATCACGTCTACCGGATCATTCTTGATTAGATCAACGACGTCCGGGAGCCTCCGGAATATGTTGCCCTCGCCCTGGACGGGACTTTGTAAGTGGCCGAAATACCAGCCAGTACCTATTTCACCAGGCAGAGCCGTCCCCGGGATGTGCCCGACGATGTCGACCGGGCTCTCCCAGAACGCCTGGTCATTGTCGTCGTACAACTCGAGGTCGTATACGGTCGTGTCCAGATTGATGGCGGTTATAACCAGCGTCTCCGCGTCCGAACGGTTTAGCGGTCTCGATACGATCTCAGCCGGGTTCACGTATTCGAAATCGGGAGGCAGGTCCGTACCACCATAGGGCAGGGCACCGGCCCATTCCGGCTCAGCCCAGTACCGCGGGTTGGTCCAACGGGCCGGGAACAAATTTGCTGCGCTCACCGGTTCCGTGATGATGGGCGCGTCGGGAGGCACATCGCCATCGGTCGGCGTCTGGTTTGCGGGTTCGCCATCACTAGAGCCGTTGTTCGGTACCGGCGCCGTAAGCCAGTCAGTCCGCTCATCTTGCGAGACTACGTATACCAGCTCGTCCAGTTGGGATCGGGCGATCTCGGCGTAGATCAGGTACCCGATGCCGATGACCGCCAACAGAGTACCGAGGACCATTACGGCTATCGCAATCCTGAATCGATTGCGGGACGGCGGCGCCGGTGGGCGCGCAAGTCCCAATGAGCCTGGTTGTGAAGTTACGGAACTCAAAAGGGATCGGCACCTTGCGGGCCGATCCCTTGTTGATTCTTGAGCAGTTACAGTTTCGCCGGAGCTAGCGCATCGCCTGTCTGCGTGTGCGATCTGCTTCGGTGAGGATCGGCTCGTTCAAGTATACGTCGCCGTTCCTGATCTTCAGGTTGAAACCGCAACCGGGATTGGTGCAGATCCATGCCTTGTAATGGACAGCTGAGCCTTGGCCACCAAAGTCCGACAACGGTACCAGGTCGCCCTCGTTGCAGGATTTACACTCCGGGTAATTCTCGTTTGCCACGTCGTCCTCCGCTTGTTCTCGACTTCCCCCCAACCACGTCGGTCCGGGGCTTTTATACATATTGCCCCTCTACAATTAGAAGGAACGTAAAATTTCGGTATCACGAGCCTGTGATTTTGTTCGGGCGACCGGGTGGTACTACGTGGAATCTACCTCTCGCGCGCTTTTTAGCACTGGAAAACCAATCAAGATGATCGTCCTGGGTATTGAGTCGTCGTGCGACGACACCGCCGCCGCTGTAGTGGTTGATGGCCGTGAAATTCGGTCTAACGTTGCGTCGTCTCAGGCCGAACTGCACGCTAAATATGGCGGCATCGTGCCTGAACTGGCTTCTCGGAGTCACGTCCAGCAGATAGTTCCGATAGTGCGAGCCGCGTTGTCTACCGCCGACGTATCGCTGCAGGATGTGGACGCTATCGCCGTTACTAGCGGACCCGGTCTCGCGGGGTCTCTCATTGTCGGGCTCAACATGGCGAAGGGCCTCGCCGCTGCGTCCGGCAAGCCACTTATAGGCGTTAACCACCTCCAGGGACACGCCTACGCCGGTTGGCTGTACCAATCGGGTGACGCTGCTGCACCGACTGCACCCGAAGAGATGTGTGGATTTCCGCTCCTCTGTCTTGTCGTTTCCGGGGGGCACACAGACCTCGCCCTGCTCAAGTCGCATGGCGAGTTTGAACGAGTGGGGCGAACCCGTGACGACGCTGCGGGCGAGGCGTTCGACAAGGCGGCCCGGTTGATGGGGCTTGGTTATCCGGGCGGTCCTGTCATCCAGAAGATCGCCGAGACCGGTGGCCCGTCCGACCCGTTACCGCGCGCTTGGATTCGGGGCACATGGGACTTTAGTTTCAGCGGCCTTAAAACGGCCGTACTGCACCGCGCTCGAGCCGAGGGAATATACCCGGCACCGGAAGGCGGACCGGACCAGGACGCCGTCGCAGCGTTGGCGAGGTCGTTCCAGGAAGCCGTGGCAGACGTGATCGCCACCAAAACAGCCCGGGCTGCCGAGGAGTTCGGTGTGCAGGGAATTGTTATCGGCGGGGGTGTCGCAGCGAACTCCGCACTGCGAGAGGCTCTGCAAGATCGATCAAGTGTGCCGGTGATGTCGCCGCCACCTGCTCTGTGTACCGACAACGGGGCCATGATTGCCGCCGCTGCTTATCACTACCTCAAGCGCGGGGAGAGTTCCGGATTAGACCTGGATGTCACGCCGGGACTCACTATCGAGGAAGCACCGTCAGCGCCCGCGGCTAGCGTCATCTAGAGCCTAAGGCGCGGGGTAGCGATACCGGCGTGTGATGCCGGCCGTCTTTGCGGACCCAGAAGTGGACTCCGCTCTGTCACCCCGAGACTTGAGCTCGAAAACGCTGTCGCCGAAAGAGCGCGCACCCACCTCTGCTGACCGGCTCAATGGTCCACCTATTGGCTGTCCATCGGCGTGGAAAAGTAGCCGGGAGGGCGGCGTCCTCAAGTAGTAATCCCAGAGCAGCAAAGCGCCAAGCGCCGCCATTACTATGCCGCCCACAATTCCGACCGTGTCGTTTGTGGCGACCTGCCAGATTCCGAGTGCTGCGACCAGTCCGAGTACGCCCCAGTAGAGCGATGAACGTTCTCGTGATACACGGGTAACTTCGACCGAAGTGACCTCGGAAAGAGAAGCGAACGACCAGTTTCGGTGATCCTCGTCGCCGCCTATGTAGATCACCCGCATGTCCGTCAAGATGAACCGGTCGGTGCCGTCAACCTCAAGCGTGTCGACCACGGATTCGCCATCGGTCAGACGAAAGCCGTCGATCACCTCGTCGGACTCGACGACGGACGCGGCTTCCTCCGCCTGGAAGGGCGACGCGTTTTGAAATTGATCTTCGACTGCCACAAAGGCTCCCGACCTGTTTTTGTTTCGACCCGTCGATCATATCAGTGGGTTGTGTACCGAAAGTGAAGAACAAGGTATGAGATACGGGGAATATGCATGCTGTCCTCGAAACATCGGCATCCTGAGGCAGTCGAAGTGGACCGTGTACAACGCAAACGTTGCGGACTGATCGCCTCACCCCGACCCTCTCCCGCGAAGGGGAGAGGGAGCACGTAGTTGGTGACTTTCGCATCCGGGACCTTTGGGTGGAACTACTCGAACGCGTCATCCCCGTGTGCCGCCGTGAATTCACGACCCGCGCCAATCAGAAGACCCTTCATGTCCATCGTTGCGCCGTAGTCGGACCACAAGTGCTTGCCAGCGGCACGGACTTTGGCCTCAACCTCGTCGTGAATTGCCAGAACTTCGGGGTGCTCCGGCTCTCCGGGATGTCCCAGGGAAGCTGCCATGTCGTGCGGCCCCCAGGCGATCGCCATAAGTCCGGGCACAGCGATAATCTCATCTGCACGCGCTGCGGCTTCCTTGGATTCGATCTGCCCGCCGACAAGCATGTTGGCGTTGGAGAATTTGGCGAACCCGAGCTTTCCGCCGTACTTGTTGTCAAGAACGTGTTGGTCACCGTGTTCCGTTCCACGTCCGCCGCCCCATGACCGCCAGCCGTCTGGCGGGAATAGGCATGCGTCCGCGAGCGCCTGCGCTTCTTCGCCGTTCTCGATGTGCGGACCCATGATTCCCTGTAGTCCGCGGTCGAGCCAGCGGTTGATCTCATTTGCATTTATGTTCGGTACACGCGCCGTAACGATCATGCCAAACGCATGCGCATTCGCCACGATATCGTCCACCGCCACGGGGTTGAACGCCCCATGCTCGCCATCAAGGTGGATGGCGTCGAAACCGACCCTGGCCGCCAGCTCAATAGCGCTGGGCACGGGGTACTGCATGGAGAAGACAAGCGCCTGCTTGCCCTGCTTGTTCTTGGCGAACATAGAGTTCTCGATCATGGGTCCGTCCTTTCAGATGTGGTTCAAGAGTCGCTCTGTCGGTGCCGGGGGCTCCATCGGTGGTATGCGATTTGGATCGTCTCTGGCTATGCAGGGTCGTATGGCGAAGAGTCCAAAATAATCGCCCATTGAGGCTAAATCCGGCGACTTGTCCCTGCGCGGGCGGTTGCCGTCGGATCGTATCCGTGCGCTGCCAGCACCTCTTCGTTGATCGTCAATCCCAGGCCCGGCGTGTCCGGCACCGTCAGGTAACCGTCCTTTTGCCGTGGGAAGCCGTCGAAAGCATCAAAGTAGTGCGGTGTGTAAAACTCAGCGTGGTACTCCTGAATTAAGAAGTTCGTCATCGTTAGATCCAGGTGGCATTCGGCCATCGTGCCGACCGGCGAACAGGTGTTGTGCGGCGCCATGTTCACGTGACGGGCCTCAGCGATTGCGGCGATCTTCTTCAGCTCCGTAATACCGCCCGCGTTGGCAATGTCCGGTTGGAGCACATCTACCGCGTCGGCCGCTACAAGCTCGTAGAACGGGAACTTGGTGTAAAGACGCTCGCCGGTTGCGATTGGGATGTTTACCCGATCACGCACGTACTTCATCTCAGACACGTTTTCCTGCGACGTAGGCTCCTCGAACCAGAGCGGTCGATACTTCTCAAGCCGCTGGCCAAGCGAAATGGCTGTTCCCGTGGAGAACTTGGCGTGCACCTCGACAAGGATGTCGATGTTTGGCCCGACGGCTTCACGCACGGCGGCCACGCGATCCTCTGCGATCTGCGCCTCTTCAAGCGAGATGTTGTAGTAGTTGTTCTGGGCAAAGGGGTCAAACTTCATGGCGGTGTAACCCATCGCCACGACCTTTTTCGCCTCTTCCCCGTTTAATTCCGGTGAACCCGGGTTGGTGTACCAACCGTTGGCGTACACACGGACTTTCTCTCGTTGCGCACCGCCTAATAACTTGTAGACGGGTAGACCAAGCGCCTTACCCTTCAGATCCCACAACGCGATGTCGATTCCTGACAGCGCCGTCGTGTCGATACGCCCGCCTCGGGACTGGTTGTTGTAGTAGATCTGCGTCCAGATCGCCTCGTTGTCCATCGGGTCGCGGCCGATGAGGAAGTTCTCGGCCATCTCGTTGATCAGCGAGATCACCTGGTGGTCGTTGCCAAGTCCGCTGGCGTCGCCGAGGCCGTACTGGCCATCGTCCGTGTTGATCTTGACGATCACCCAGTTCCGGTTGGCGTTGTGGTGCGCTGCCGAAAAGATGAAAGTCTCGACATCCGTGATTTTCATGTGTGGTCCTTACTGGAACGGTTAGTGCTTAAAAAAGACAGGAGCCCAGCACGCTGGACCCCTGTCTTTTTACGATTCGGTTGGTTCTCCATCGGGCCTATCCATAATTCAGGCCCTGTTGGGGGCTAGTCCCGCAGGTTGAATGCGATGTCCAGCTCGCTTGTGATGCCCTCGAACCAGTCGACGACCTCGGGGTGAAGCGGAACGCCAATCTCACGACGCTCGGCCTCGGTCTCGGTCTCGATCATCCCGGCGTAGACAACGCGATCGTGGCCCGGCGCAGGTTTCGTCTCACGCAGACCCTTCATCATGCCGTCCATGTCCGCCTTGAACTCGTCCAGAGGAACAAAGGCCTCCACGTCGTAAGCCGCAACGAAGTGAGCACGTCGCTCTTTAGTTGCAGCTCCAAATCCGGCTGCTCCCGAGAGAGGTCCGCACATGATGTCCACCATCACGCCCAGGCTGTAACCCTTGTGGGATCCAAGCTCACGGGTCGAACCCATCGGCAGCTGCATCCGAACTCCACCGGCGGAGAAGTCGGAAGACGCCTCGCCCTCCATGTCAGGGGAGCCGTCGTCGTTGGCTACCCAGCCCGGCTGCAGGCCGTGGCCGAGCCGGTTCGCCAGTCCGATCTTGTTTCCGGCGATGGATGTCGTAGCGGCGTCAAAGCTGAACGGCTCTTCCGTGCCGGTCGGGGCTGCGAAAGCGATGGGGTTTGTGCCGAGCTTAGGCTCTGCGCCCCAGGTCGGGACCATGGAGTTTCCGCCGGCGGTGTAGGCGGTTCCGATCATGCCTTCTTTTACGGCCATCAGCGCGTGGTAGGCCATCATCCCGGCGTGGCCGGAGTTCTTGATCGTGACCATGCCGACGCCGGTGTTCTTCGCCTTGGCGATGGCGATATCCATGGCGTGTGGGGTTGTGATGATTCCGAGACCGTTGTCGCCGTCGTACACGGCCGTGGATGCGGTCTCCCGGACGATCTGCTCGTTCGGGGTCGGGTTTGTGGCGCCACTGCCGTAGGACGCCACGTATGCACGCAGCATGTTGGACACGCCGTGTGTGTCCGCTCCGCGAAGGTCGGCCTGCATCAGGACGTCGGTGGCAAGAGCGGCGTCCGCGTCTGGCACTCCCATCTTTAGGAAGATCGACTTTGTCGCTGCGGCCAGGTTTTCAATTTTGACCCTGACAGCGATGTCATCCGGGACCTGGAAATGCTTAAGCAATTCGTGCTACCTCTTTGCGACTCGTCAAATGATTCATCGGGAACGAGCGCTCCCGATTGCGGTTGATCTGATAAACGGGCACCAATCGGGCGGGATTGTAGCACCCGCGTGCGGGGT
>Ga0257122_1001639_pt1 | contig 15302 bp, 6 predicted proteins | sample SI106_120metaG_FD_190146 | JGI IMG/M metagenome (GOLD analysis project Ga0257122, IMG submission 190146) | Marine microbial communities from Saanich Inlet, British Columbia, Canada - SI106_120 | ecosystem: Environmental > Aquatic > Marine > Inlet | place: Canada: British Columbia | collected... | reverse complement strand
TCCAGTGACGAGGAATAAACCCGAATCAACCGGAACCACCATCGAGCCAGTGGTCGGCACGAATTGGTTCAGATTTTTCGTGCGCAAGGTCCCCACCAGGACGGTTTCCCCCGGCGTAACCTCTTCTAGAATCCGGATTGACGCGTGTCAAACTCATCAATCGGGTCGATGTTTCTAAAAGGATTAATAAACACCGAAAGGTGTCCATGAATCCCCGTCGGAAATCTCTAACGTAGATTCCGTTAGAAGGAGAGGGTACGAGTTGCAGGGGACGAACGGTGTTGGGGACCGGATACTACTTTCGGACAGCGTGACCAGTGACATCCCGGTCGAGTTACGCGGAGTCGAAATGCGCCTGGTCAAGCAGGTTGGCTACTCAAGGCGACACGGATCGACGCTCTACTCGGCTGAAACGATGGCCGGAGAGAGTTGGATCGTACGGGGCGACTGGTTCGACAACTTCGTGAGGGCAGTTTGGACCTAATCGGTCTGGACGTTACCGAGGGTCTTGTCGGATCGCCTGAATGCAGGTAATTTCGCTCATCGATGAGTAAGGGAATCAGTCGCGCTACATCAATTCTGCGATTCGCTCACCGATCATAAGTGCCGTCTGATTAGTGTTCGCGCGGATGCAGTCCGGCATGATCGAGGCATCTGCCACACGCAGGCCAACGATGCCGTGAACCCGCCCGTACTGATCGACCACCGCAGTCGGATCTGAATCCGGACCCATCTTGCATGTACCCGATATGTGATGCCCGGTCTGCGCTCGCCTCGTCATCCAGGCATCCAGCGAATCATCCGACTCAATGTCCATCTCGGTCGGCTCGATACGCTTCCCGAGAATTCCCTCGAACGATGGATGTTCCGCCATATCCAGCGCCAACCTGACCGCTTCCCGCAGGCGTACAACGTCCCGTTCGTCCGAGAGTAAGTTGTAGTCCAGATCAGGCTGTACGTCTGGATCTGATGAGGCGAGCCGTAATTCTCCGGCCCCGTAGGCCAGATTCACCCGGCACCTCCAACGCAACCCCATCTCACCGGTAGGTGTCTGTGATCTACCTTCAGAAATACCGATGTCGTACGGCGTCGCAAACAAGATCATGTCGTTAACCAGATCAGAGCCATTAGCGGTCCACCTCAGACAGACCTGATCCGGTATCCCGAACGCGTTGTCCGGGTAGTCATCCGCCAACCGATGCTCCACCCATGCGGTCGGGTGATCTCGGAGGTTCTGTCCAACTCCGGGAGTGTCTCTGATCACTTCGATACCGTGTTCACTCAACTGATCTTCCGGACCGACGCCGGATAGCATCAGCATGTGTGGCGACCCGACGGGCCCGCCGGACAGGATGATTTCGTCCGCATCAACATGGAACACCTCCCCACCTGATTCAACCTCCAGCCCGACAGCCCGTGGTCGATCGCCCGATGTGTCGAACAGCACCCGGCGTACTACGCAGTTGCCACGGATCGTCAAATTAAGTCTTGGCCGGGCCTCGGCTAAGTAGGTCACAGCCGTGGACATCCGGACGCCATTCCGGTTATTGAGCGGCACCGGCCCCACGCCCGTCATGTCCGGATTGTTGTGATCCGGGCAGTCAGGGAAGCCCGCATCACGCGCCGACTCGTAGAAAGCATCAGCGGCCGGGAGCCACTCATCACGCGGGAACCGACGAGCGTATATCGGCCCGGCATCGCCATGAAAGTCGTCATGGAAATCCTGATCCGTCTCCAACCGTCTGAACGCGGGAAGTACAGACCTGAACGACCATAGATCGTTCCCCGCCGCCGCCCACGCGTCGTAATCCTCTTGAGCGCCGCGTAGAAATATCTGTCCGTTGATTGCGCTCGATCCTCCGACTACACGCCCCCGCGGGACGTACATCGGCGGTGCGGTCGGCGAGGCGGTCGCCGTGAGGTTCCAGTTGTGCCGCTCCCGGATGATGACATCCCCGGCATTGGTCAGGCCGTCACGTATCGGCCCCGGCGTTCGGTCCAGGGTCGGGTAGTCCGGACCTGCCTCGAGTAAAAGGACCGTATGATCTCGGTCTTCAGTGAGCCGGGTAGCGATGATTGCGCCGGCCGAACCGGCACCAACGATGACGGTGTTGTAGTGCATGGCGGCACTGTATGCCAGACGCATTGCCGGGGCTACAGGGCCGTGAGCGGATTTCAGCTGCGGCTAAATTCCGTCCACAACTTGATCGGAACAGGTCTACCCTTGTCCGGTCCGAACCCGGACACGTGACCAGCAGTACAGCATCCCAGGGAGTTACGGCAATCGACTGGACGGCAGCAGCCATCATGAGCGCCGCCCTGTTTGCCGTGGTCAGCATCACCGACAAGGTGATCATGACCGGCATGGGACTGAGGGTGCGCGGTTTCCTGCTTTTCATCGGGTTCCAGACATTGATCACGGCGGTGACGGTGGCGATCGTCAACCCGTTTCCTTCTGCTGATACAGAGGTCTACGTACGCGGGGTCGGCGTCGGCTTGATGTGGGGTGTGAGCGCGCCATTGGTCCTGTGGACTCTGAGCCGCGAAGAGGTGTCCAGAGTGACGCCTATCTCCCAGTCACACCCATTGTTGGTCGTGATATTCGCGGTCGTACTCCTGGGCGAGAGCCTGTCACTGCTGGAATCCGTCGCTGCGACTCTGGCGATCGGCGGGGCTGTGCTGGCAGCGGTCAGGCTATCCGACGCCGGACAGATCAGGTTAAGTGGATCACTCGCGTTCCTCGGGATCGCCGTGGTCGTCATTGCCCTGGCTCAGATACTGCTCAAGACCGTGACCGACGATCTGTCGTTCTGGCACGCAATGGCACTACGAAGCGTCGGGATGTCCTTCGTACTTATGCTCATGAACTTCAGAATCCCGATACTCGTCGAGTTGGGGCGGTTCATGTGGTCACCCGCAAGGTTCATCGCACTAGCCCTGGACGCGGCGGCGGCGACTATTGCTATGACCGCCATCACATTTGCCATTGCGACCGGCCCCGTCTCGCTTGCGAACGCCTTTGCCAGCACCACGCCTCTCTTCGTGTTCTTCGCCACCATGTTCCTTGCCTGGAAAACCCGACTCTTGAGAGACGAGGTGCTTGATCGGCGTGCTATATCACAGAAACTGCTGGCCGCGGGCATGGTGGTCGGAGGGCTGGTTCTTATTGCTCTGACCTGATCACGGCCTGTTTACGGATTCGTGTGGAGCTATTCCCCGATGGTCGATTTTCCCGTTGGCGTTAAGTACATAGCTTGACGTTACGATTGGGTAGCTTTACACTCATCACCTGTCGAGGTGTGACTGTTTCGGATCGCCCACCCGTACATTTTAATTTGTAATTCCCAAAGTATACGTCCGCGCGCGCTCGCGCCGGGCGTTTTCTGGTGCTCGCGCATACCCGCGTATGTGGCGTGCAGCCTGGACAGTGATAACAACCACGCAATGTTCGTGGTTTCGGTTGAATCAGGAGAGTAAACATGGTCGTAGCTGACGTTCGTCCCAGTAATACGTTTTACCGGAACGTCAAGAGCTTCAACCACATCCAGAACATCGTGGACGTACCGAACCTGATTCAGGTTCAGCTGCGATCGTTCGACTATTTCACGACGGACGGCCTTCGAGAACTGTTCGAAGAGATTTCGCCGATCGAGGATTTCAGCGGGGGCCGTTTCGCCCTGGCTTTCCTCGGACACGAGATCCGAGAACCCAAGTTCACCGAACGCGAGTGCCGTATGCGCGAGATCACCTACTCGGCCCCGCTCTACGTAACAGTGGAGCTTGAGGTCAAGTCCGGTGAGGCCGCGGGTGAAAAGAAGCAGCAAACGCTGTTCATGGGCGACGTTCCCATGATGACTCGCAACGGAACTTTCGTCATCAACGGCGCAGAGCGCGTTGTCGTGTCCCAGCTGGTCCGTTCACCGGGTGCCTACTTCACACGTGACGTAGATCCGGCAAGCGGTCGTGCGCTCAGCAACGCCAAGTTGATTCCCTACCGGGGCGCATGGGTGGAGCTCGAGACCAGCAACAAAGACCTTCTATCAGTGAAGGTGGATCGCAAGCGCAAGACGCCGATCACCACCCTGCTACGCGCTCTTGGCTATGGCACCGATGAAGATATCAAGGCGCTGTTCAAAGACGTAGATATCAACCCCGACCGTCAATTCCTGGACGCAACATTTGCGCGTGACTCCGCAGTCACAAACGAGGACGAGGCGCTGGTCGAGTTCTACCGCCGACTGCGACCGGGTGAGCCCCCGAGCGTCGAAAACGCCAAGGCGCTTATCGAGAGCCTGTTCTTCAACCCGCGAAAGTACGACCTTGGTCGTGTCGGTCGCTACAAGTTGAACCGCAAGCTTGGGGATGAAGCCACGACCGAAGAACGAACCCTTGTCAAAGAGGACATGGTCGCTCTTATCCGGCGCATGATCCGAATCAACAACGGTGAAGTCCGTGAGGATGACATCGACCATCTTGGCAACCGGCGCGTCCGGGCCGTTGGTGAGTTGATCCAGAACCAGCTCCGTATCGGACTGCTCCGGATGGAGCGCGTCGTCAAGGAACGTATGACCACGGAGATGGACCCGGCGACGACAACGCCGGCCGCCCTCGTGAACATCCGTCCTGTTGTTGCATCCGTCCGAGAATTCTTTGGAGGATCACAGCTTTCGCAGTTCATGGACCAGACCAACCCGCTGGCCGAGTTGACGCACAAGCGTCGCCTCTCTGCCCTGGGTCCTGGCGGTCTGTCACGTGAGCGTGCCGGATTCGATGTCCGTGACGTTCACCACTCCCATTACGGCCGAATATGCCCGATCGAGACACCTGAAGGACCAAACATTGGCCTTCTCGGCTCGCTGGCTACGTACGCACGCACCAATGACTTCGGCTTCCTTGAGACGCCGTACCGTAAGGTGCTGCACGAGATATCGACGGACAACCCGGACTTCATCGGCCGGAACGTACTCGAAGCCCTCAACGACGAAAATGGCAACGAGATCATGCGAGCCGGCGGTCGAATCCCACGGCGCATGGAAGAGGAACTAGCGGCGATGCCTGCGCAGGTCGTCGGGGTCAAGGCGTTTGTGTCTTCAGACCCGGATGACGTTGCATACCTGTCAGCGGATGAAGAAGAGACATACGTCATCGGCCAGGCAAACACGGAACTGGACGCCAAGATGCAGATCGTCGGTGATCAGGCCGAGATTCGTATCATGGAATCGTTCGCACTGGAAAATCCGGCAAACGTCCAGTTCATGGACGTCTCGCCGATGCAGATCGTTTCGATATCCACCGCGCTGATCCCGTTCCTTGAGCATGACGACGCCAACCGTGCGTTGATGGGCTCAAACATGCAGCGCCAGGCGGTTCCGCTTCTGCGGCCGCAGGCCCCGGTCGTCGGCACCGGTATGGAAGCACGTGTCGCACGTGACTCCGGTCAGGTCGTACTCGCCGAAGAGGCGGGGCTCGTTATCGAGTCGACCGGACACGAGATCAAGGTCCTTGGCGACGAGACCGGCCAGATCATCGAATACCCGCTGACGAAGTTCGTGCGCTCTAACCAGGGCACGTGCATCAACCAGCGACCGATCGTAAACAAGGGCGACATCGTAGAAATCGGCCAGCCGATGGCCGATAGCTCCTCCACGGACCGCGGGGACCTGGCCCTTGGCCAGAACATCCTCGTAGCGTTCATGAGCTGGGAGGGTTACAACTACGAAGACGCCATCATCCTGTCCCAGGACATGGTGAAGGACGACCGGTTCACCTCTATACACATCGGCAAGCACGAGGCTGAAGCGCGGGAAACCAAGCTCGGCCCTGAAGAGATCACCCGTGACATCCCGAACGTCGGCGAAGACAGCCTGCGTGACCTGGATGAAGAGGGGGTCATCCGGATCGGCGCTTACGTCGAGCCGGGCGACATCCTCGTCGGCAAGATCACACCCAAGGGCGAGACTGAACTTACGGCTGAAGAGAAACTCCTTCGAGCGATCTTCGGTGAGAAGGCACGTGACGTACGAGACACCTCGCTGAGGGTCCCGCACGGCCAGCGCGGCAAGATCATCGACGTGAAGGTACTCACCAAGGAGGCTGGCGATGACTTACCGGCCGGTGTTACCAAGCTTGTCCGCACGTGGATCGCGCAGACACGCAAGATCACCGAGGGCGACAAGATGGCTGGTCGCCACGGCAACAAGGGTGTGATCGCCAAGATCCTCCCCCGTGAGGACATGCCTCACCTGCCCGACGGCACTCCTATGGACATCGTCCTGAACCCGATCGGTGTGCCATCTCGTATGAACCTTGGACAGGTCCTTGAGACTCACCTCGGCTGGGCGGCAGGCACCCTGGGTTACGATGCGCAGACACCGGTATTTGACGGCACCACACAGGTGGCGTTGGAAGACGCGCTCGCACGGGCGTGGATGGTCACCGAGTCCGGCGCAAAGAACCAGCGCAACTTGGACGACGGAACGATCGACGATGAAGTGGTCCGGGAGTGGTTGGACGAACGCGGACACAAGTACGACGATGTGTTCAACGAGAACAAAGATGGAATTGCCAGCCAGGCTTGCCTCGGTATCTGGCTCTCTGAAAACAGCGACCTGGACGTTAACGGGCAGAGCCGTGAAGCGCTGCTAGATGAAGCGCGATTGCTGGACAAGGAGGCCCACAAGTCAGCCCCGGTATTCGGCAAAATGCAGCTTATCGACGGACGGACCGGTGAGGCATTTGACCAGCCGATCACGGTCGGTCGGATGTACATCCTCAAGCTGATCCACCTTGTTGAAGAGAAGATCCACGCCCGGTCTACGGGTCCGTACTCCCTGATCACGCAGCAGCCCCTGGGTGGTAAAGCCCAGTTCGGTGGCCAGCGGTTCGGTGAGATGGAGGTTTGGGCACTTGAGGCGTACAGCGCCGCCTATAACTTGCAGGAGATGCTGACCGTTAAGTCGGACGACGTTGACGGACGGGTCAAGACTTATGAAGCGAACGTTAAGGGTGAAGACGTGATCCACCCGGGCGTTCCGGAGTCGTTCCACGTCTTGCTCAAGGAGTTGCAGGGTCTTGGCCTGTCGGTCGAGCTCTTGAACCAGGAGCAGGACGACTTTGCGCTCAGCGGTGACATAGCGTCGGCAGGCGGCCTCACCGCCGGGATCGAAGGCGGAATGTGGGGCGGAGGCGCCGGCGTGGACGAGGAAGCTCTCGCCGCAGCGGCAAGCCTTCTTGCGGAAACGAGCGAAGTACAGGACGAGGCAGTTCTGGCCGCAGATGGCTGGACGGACTCGCCGACGGCTTCAGATGACAATGGTGAAAAACCGGAGGATCACGGGTTCTCAGAACAGTCGGAAGACGACGAGAACAGTGAGCCCTCGACAGACGAGCTAGACAACGAAAAGGAAGAGTCTGAGGAGTAAGGGACTCCTTCTTATCAACGTTTAGTAGGCAGAACCTGAGACACCCCTGACCGTTCAGACGAGATGGAGTGGAGAGGACAGGTAACCGTATGACCACACAGGCAGGCCCAGAATTCAACGCAATACGAATCTCCCTGGCATCGCCAGAGCAGATTCGAGCATGGTCCTTTGGCGAGGTAACCAAGCCAGAGACCATCAACTACAGGACGCTCCGCCCGGAGAAGGACGGACTGTTTTGCGAGCGTATTTTCGGTCCGACAAAGGACTGGGAGTGCTACTGCGGAAAGTACAAGAAAATCCGCTACAAGGGCGTCGTTTGCGACCGTTGCGGCGTTGAGATCGCACGCGCAAAGGTGCGACGTGAGCGCATGGGCCACATCAGGCTCGCCGCTCCGGTAGCGCACATCTGGTTCTCCAAGGGCACACCGTCCCGGCTGGGACTGCTGCTGGACATCTCACCGCGTAACCTTGAGCGCGTCCTCTACTTTGCCCAGTACATCGTCACCAGCGTGGATGAGGAAGCGCGCGCACGTGCGCTCGAAGAGCTCGAAAGCTATCTCATCGCAGAGACAACCCGTATCGATGCAGCGGCGGAAGAGGCCATCGGCGTCATCCGGGCCGCCGCACCTGAGGAGCCGGAAGAAGAGCCGGTAGCCGAGGTCGAAGAAGAAGTGGACCCGGACGCAAAGCCCAAGAAAGTCCGAAAGCCACGTAAGAAGACCAAAAAACAGATGGCGGAAGAGCTGGAAGCTGAGCGGGCAATCCGTGCAGCGCACCCGGTTGAGTCACAGGTGATGGCGGTCGAAGACCGTTTCACCGAGGAACGCACGGCGGTCGAAGAAGAGATCGGCGCCAAGATCGATGAGCTGAACCATATCGCGATCCTGGACCTGCTCACCGAGTCCCGATATCGGGAACTCAGGGACAGGTTCGGCGAGGTATTCCGAGCCGGGATGGGTGCAGAAGCCGCGCTGGAAATCCTGTCTTCATCTTCGCTGGAAGGACTCCGTGATGGCCTGCAGGACGAGGTCCGGACCACGTCCGGCCAGCGTCGTAAGAAGGCCATCAAGCGCCTGCGCGTAATCGAAGCGTTCGTTAAATCCGGCAACAAGCCGGAGTGGATGGTTCTGACACAGCTACCGGTCCTCCCGCCTGAGCTCCGCCCAATGGTGCAGCTCGACGGTGGCCGTTTCGCCACGTCAGACCTGAATGACCTGTACCGACGTGTCATCAACCGGAACAACCGGTTGAAGCGGCTGCTAGAACTGCAGGCGCCGGACATCATCGTCCGTAACGAAAAGCGCATGTTGCAGGAAGCGGTCGACGCACTGATCGACAACGGCCGTCGCGGCCGGGCGATCTCAGGAAGCCACAACCACAAGCTAAAGTCGCTGACCGACCTCCTCCGAGGTAAGCAGGGACGTTTCCGGCAGAACCTGCTCGGTAAGCGTGTCGACTACTCCGGTCGTTCGGTCATCATCGTTGGCCCGCAGCTCAAGCTGCACCAGTGTGGCCTTCCCAAGAAGATGGCGCTTGAACTGTTCAAGCCCTTCGTAATGAACGCACTTGTGGTTCGCGGATACGCGCACAACATCAAGAGCGCCAAGCGAATGGTTGAGCGAACACGCCCGGAGGTCTGGGACATCCTCGAAGAGGTGATCCAGAACCGCCCCGTGCTGCTCAACCGTGCTCCAACCCTGCACAGACTCGGCATCCAGGCCTTCCAGCCGACTCTGGTAGAGGGCCAGGCGATCCAGATCCACCCGCTCGTCTGCAAGGCGTTCAACGCCGACTTTGACGGGGACCAGATGGCGGTACACGTGCCACTGTCTCGTGAGGCGGTTCTGGAAGCTCAGAGACTCATGCTGAGCACATACAACATGCTCGCACCGAGCTCGGGCGACCCGATCGTTTCCCCGACGCTGGACATGGTTCTTGGCAACTACTACCTCACCGGCGTTGACGGCGAGGACGTGGAAGCCAAAGACGCAGATGACGTCGAAGAAGAAGCAGAGGAGGTAACCGAAGTTACCGACTCCTCAGAAGAAGATCAGGCCAAGAAACGTGTGTACTCAGACTTTGCGGACGCACGACTTGCGCACGACCTGGGAGTTATCGAACTTCGTGAGCTGATCTGTGTCCGAAGTCCTGAGGACGGAGTGGCCTTCGAGACAACCGTAGGACGGATCATCTTCAACGAGACGGTCCCACCGGAACTCGGATACCAGAACCGACTGATCGGTTCGAACGAGATCAGTGAACTGGTCAGTGCGGCGTACGGCGAGCTCGGTAACGAGCGCACCGCAGAGTTCCTTGACGCACTCAAGGACCTCGGTTTCCGATACGCCACGCAGTCGGGTACGACGATCGCCATTAACGACGTCAAGGTCCCGGCCGTAAAAGGCAAGCTCCTGGCGGATGGCGACTCCCAAATCGCAAAACTCGACGATCTCTTCCTGCAAGGCATGATCGACGAAGACAGCCGCTACCAGGAAGCCGTCAACATCTGGATGGGCGTGAACGACAAGCTCACGGACGCCGTTCAGGACGAGCTGCCGAACTACGGTGGTATCTACACCATGGCCCATTCCGGGGCCAAGGGAAACATTCAGCAGATCAAGCAGATGGCTGGAATGCGTGGATTGATGTCCGACCCGAAGGGCCGGATTATCGAGCTGCCTATCCGATCATCTTTCCGTGAAGGTCTGTCCGTGTTCGAGTACTTCATCTCGACTCACGGGGCCCGCAAGGGTTTGGCTGACACCGCACTGCGTACCGCAGACAGTGGTTACCTCACGCGACGTCTCGCAGACGTTGCGCAGGACGTTATCGTTCTGTTTGAGAACTGCGGAACCGGTAACGGCGTGTGGCTTGAAGCTGCCGAGTCTGACCTGGACATCCCGCTCATAGAGCGGATCGTGTCCCGGTACCCGGCGATGCCCGTACTTCACCCGGAGACGGGAGAAGAGATGGTGGACATCGAGACCCTGATCACCGCAGCCGTCGCCGCCCGGATCATTGAAGCCGGGGTAGACCGCGTACTGGTCCGCTCCCCTCTCTCATGTGAGGCGCCGCGAGGCCTGTGCCAGCGCTGCTACGGCGCTTCCCTGGCCAACGGTCAGCAGGTGCTCCTGGGAGAAGCTGCTGGCATCATTGCAGCCCAGAGCATTGGCGAGCCTGGCACGCAGTTGACGATGCGTACGTTCCACACGGGTGGTGTCGCATCTGCATTGGACATCACGAGTGGTCTGCCAAGGGTTGAAGAGCTTTTCGAAGCCCGTCAGCCACGTGGTATGTCCATCCTGACCGAGGTCGACGGCGCTGTTGAGGTGTCAGAAACGTCGGACGGGCGCTTCGTAACGATACGAAACTCGGACACGTTCAGCGAACGCTACGACATTCCGTCCAGCCACAAGGCCCTGATCAAGTCCGGGACCTGGGTGGACGCCGGTACGCCGATCATCGGCGTGAAGAAGACCGTCAAGAAAACTGAAGATGAAATGGCGCTGGCACTCCCGGACGAGATCGTCTCCGAGGCCGGCGGCACGGCATCCGTCTCCAAGGGCGTGGTGACCGTGACGTGGGAAGACAGCGAGGAACGGCAGTACGCCATCCCCGCAGCCGCCCACATCATGGTTAACGACGGCGAGGAAGTAGAGGCCGGCACTGCGCTGACCGATGGCCCGAAATCCCCGCAGGACATCCTGCGGATTGAAGGCCACCAGGGTGCGCAGGCTTACCTGACCCAGGAAGTGCTCCGCGTGTATCGCTCACAGGGTGTGCCGATCCACGAGAAGCACGTCGAGGTAATCATTCGACAGATGATGCGTAAGGTACGCGTGGACACGCCCGGAAGCACTGACCTGCTGCCGGGTGAGCTCGTTGACCGGCTCATCTACGAGGAGATCAACAACCAGATCATGGCAAACTCGGGCGACGCCGCAACGGCCAGCCCGGTACTGCTGGGTGTGACCCGTGCATCGCTGAACACCGAGAGCTTCCTCGCAGCCGCGTCCTTCCAGGAAACGGCCCGGGTGCTCACGGAAGCCGCGGTGAACGGATCAGTAGACCATCTGATGGGTCTCAAGGAAAACGTGATCATCGGTCGGCTCATCCCGGCACGACTTGACAGGTCTGAAGAGGGTCGCCAGAAGCTCGGGCTTGATCAGATCAAGCACCGGATCGAGGGAACTCTCACCGGTACAACCGAGGCCCCTCCGTCCTTTGAGGAGGCGCTCCGCGCATTCGGCGGGGATGACGCCATCGTCTCAGGCGGACCAGCCCCGGATGCTGCGCCCGCAGCGGGAGTGGAAGCTCCCGCTAACGGCAGCCCGGTCACGGTAGACGTGAGTGATGACTCGTCCAGCGAAGGCGATGGACTGTCACGACTGCTCGCCGCCCTCACGGGTGGAGACGATGACTCGTCTGAAGCCAAGAAAGACCAGGAAGCGGAGACCCCCAGCGGCGACGATTAATCGTCTACCCTGGATATTCGGTTCCTAAATAGAAGAAATTGCAGGGGGCCGGGCTTAACTGCCCGGCCCCCTGTCGTTTACAATCCCTGTTCGCACCGGTAGCACGGGCGGTTAGCTCAGTTGGTTAGAGCGCAGCGTTGACATCGCTGAGGTCGGAGGTTCGAGCCCTCCATCGCCCACCACTACTCTATTCGGGTCTCCTTCGAGCCCGGGACGTATAATTAGATAGATCATGACTCCTTATTCGGGCCGAACTTTGACTACGAAGGCGCGCACCGCCTAGCGGTTTCCGCGCCATCCCCGCCGCGTACGCGTCGATAGAACGCGCACGCCCGTCAGTTCACCCGAACCGCCGTAAGTATTCGGCGACTATTCGATATCGGCCCACGCACCGGCCGTTATCAACAGGAGTCACACCATGTCCACCCAGCAAGCATCCGCTGATGCAATCGTCGACGTTCGTTATCGAATGCGGCATTCCGCCGCTCACGTAATGGCGGAGGCGGTCATCAAACTCTTCCCGGAAGCCCAGATCGCCATCGGCCCGCCGACTGACGATGGCTTCTATTACGACTTCGAGGTATCACGCCCCTTCACCCCTGAGGATCTCAAGAAGATTGAGAAACTCATGCGGGAAACGATCAAGGCTGACCGTCCATTCAGCGGCGTGTCCATTGACCGGGACGCCGCACTCGAACGGTTCTCGGAGCAGAAGTTCAAAGTGGAACTGATCACCGATCTCCCTGATGACGAGGAGATCACGGTCTGGAGCCACCAGTCCTGGGAAGATCTGTGCGCCGGACGTCATGCTGACTCTACGGGCAAGATTGGCGCGTTCAAGCTTCTCTCGGTCGCCGGGGCTTACTGGCGCGGCGATGAGAATCGCGAGATGTTGCAACGCATCTACGGCACGGCCTGGGAATCACAGGAAGAGCTAGACGCCTATCTGGAGCGGATCGAAGAGGCGGAGCGACGGGACCACCGCCGACTTGGCCGAGAACTGGACCTGTTCTTTTTCGACCCTATTGCCCCCGCAAGCCCGTTCTTCCTGCCCAAGGGCACGATCGTCCTGAACGAGCTGGTGGATTACGTCAAGCAGCTGTACGTGAAGTACGGCTACCAGGAAGTGACCACTCCGCAAATCTTCAACACGGACCTGTGGAAGCAGTCCGGGCATTACGATAACTACCTCGAAAACATGTACATGATGGACGTGGACGACAGGGAGTTTGGCGTCAAGCCGATGAACTGTCCGGCCCATGCGGTGCTGTATGCGGCGAATACGCATTCATACCGTGAGCTACCGATTCGATACGCCGATTTCGGCCGATTACACAGGTACGAACGCTCCGGTGTAACGCACGGCCTGATGCGCGTACGCACGTTCTCGCAGGACGACGCACACATCTTCGCCACGCTTGACCAGATCGCTCAGGAGGTCAATTCCTTCATCGCGATGCTGGACGAGGCGTACGCCGTGCTGGGCTTTGAGAAGATTCGCATGGCGCTCTCGCTCAGGCCGGAAAAACGAGTCGGCACCGAGGAGATGTGGGACCGGGCTGAAGCCGCGCTGACTGAAGTCATGGAATCCACAGGTCGTGAATACGGGGCGGAAGAGGGCGAAGGCGCCTTTTACGGTCCAAAGATCGATTTCTTCGTACCGGACGCACTCGGCCGAGAGTGGCAGCTCGGGACGGTGCAGTTGGACTTTTCACTGCCCGAACGATTCGATCTTCAATACGCAGCCGAAGACGGAAGCCTGCAACGCCCGGTTGTGATCCACAGGGCCATGCTGGGATCCCTGGAGCGCTTCCTTGGAGTGCTGATCGAGCACACAGCCGGAGCACTGCCGATATGGCTCTCTCCGGTGCAGGCGACGTTGATCCCGATCGCCGACCGTCACATCCCGTTTGGGGAAGAGGTCGTACAGAAGCTACGGGCGGCGGGTGTGCGCGCAGAGGTAGACACCGGTAGTGACCGGATGGGTGCCAAGATTCGTGCCGCACAAGTCCAGAAGATTCCATACATGCTCGTGGTCGGGGACCGTGAGCAGGAGGCTGGCAAGGTCGCCGTCAGGGAGAGATCCGGCGGAGACCTGGGTGCGATGGATGTCGACGAGTTCGTGACTCGTGTGGCCGAAGAGATCAATACAAGGGCCTGATAACGATCATCCGGCGGCGTTCGACACGAAGTCTGTTTCTTTCGAACGCCGCCAGCCTCAGGAATTTGTCTCTAATTTTCACGAATTCATGCTCCCTACACGCACGAACGGGCAAGACGCAGGTAAGATGACCTCACATAGTCGGAATTTTCGAGCTTTGCTCCGGAAACATCCGACGACACCTGTCACGACGCGTGTGTGCGGCGGATTCAGCCGCGTGCCTGGAGCAACCTTTATATGAGCACAGACGACATCACCCTCCATCGCGGTCTAGCCGGCGTTTACTTTGATCGTACCGAGACGACGTTCATCGACGGCAAAGTAGGCAAACTCCTCTACCGCGGATACAACATCCATGACCTTGCGGGCGTCTCCACATTTGAGGAGACCTCCTACCTCCTGATGTACGGGGAACTTCCGACCGCAGCGCAACTGGAAGATTTTGACTCCGACCTGAAAAAGAATCGTGAGATTCCGTCGGAGGTTATGGGGATCATCCGCGCGGTCAAGGACGACCACCCAATGAGCGTGCTGCGGACCGCAGTATCGGCCCTATCGGCGTTCGATCCTGAGTCAGAGGACAACTCGTCTGAGGCCACGCTTCGCAAGGGCATTCGCCTGACATCTCAGGTCCCGACTATCGTGATGGCGCACCACAACATCCGCAACGGCAAGGAGCCTGTGGCGCCGAGCACCACGTTGAGCCACGCCGCTAACTTCCTGTACATGATGGACGGCGAAGAGCCGAATCCTGAGACGGCTGCGCTGATGGACACCGACTTTGTCCTCCACGCTGACCACGGCTCCAACGCCTCGGCCTTCACCGCCCGAGCGGTCGCCGGAACAAATGCTGACCTGCACGACGCTGTCACCGCCGGCATCGGCGCGCTCTCAGGCCCCTCCCATGGTGGAGCCGCCGAGAACGTGATGACGATGGCGCTGGAGATTGGCGAAGCGGAAAACGCCGAGCAGTACGTCAAGGATCTTCTCGCCGGTGGCGGGCGTGTGATGGGCTTCGGCCACCGCGTCTACCGTGCGGAAGACCCCAGGGCACGACACCTTCGTGAAGGCGTACGCAAGCTCAGCGCCGAGAAAGGCGAGCCGAAGTGGTACGGAATTCTTGAGGCCGTCCAGCAGGCGATGTCGCCTTACGGACGCCGCGGAATTCACGTCAATGTGGACTTCTTCGCAGGCGTGATCTACTACCTGAACGGGATTCCGCACGACCTGTTCGTGCCAATCTTC
>Ga0257122_1001636_pt1 | contig 15321 bp, 7 predicted proteins | sample SI106_120metaG_FD_190146 | JGI IMG/M metagenome (GOLD analysis project Ga0257122, IMG submission 190146) | Marine microbial communities from Saanich Inlet, British Columbia, Canada - SI106_120 | ecosystem: Environmental > Aquatic > Marine > Inlet | place: Canada: British Columbia | collected... | reverse complement strand
GAGAACCTCCCGCGTGCCCTTGAGTGATGCCTCAGTCGGGGATGCCCCTTTGCCACGCCACGTGTGAATATTCTCCAGAACAACGATGGAGTTATCAACCACCATACCCACGGCGAAGGCCATACCGGCGAGCGAAACGATATTGATGGTACGCCCCATCAATGCCATTCCCAGCGCGGTACCGATCACACAGATGGGAATGGAGATGCTGATCAACGCGGAGGCACCGAAGCTTCTCAGAAAAAGAAGCAACACCAGCATGGCCAGGATGCCACCAACAAAGAGATTTTGGGTGACACGATCTAATGCACCATTGATATAGCCGGTTTGGTCAAAGACCAGCCGAATGTTCAGACCTTCGGGAGCCATGCGTGCCGACTGTAGCGATTCCACCGTCTTGCGGATCTCCTCCGTTACCTCCAGAACGTTAAACCCCGGTTCGCGAAAAAAGAGCATCGCCAGCGACGGACTACCGTCGGCGTAGGCCAAAGCGCGAGGCTTTCGCAGACCGTGTCGAACCTTTGCCACATCACCCAGCCGAATCGGAGACCCATCGTCAGAGCTGCGCAGCACCAGCGACTCCAGGTCGACGGGGTCGTTGGGAGCCAGCGTGGTGCGAACTAAGAACCTGCGTTTGCCCAGACTGATATCGCCGCCCGACACGTCGCGTAGTTCGGATTTGACTTTCGCAGCCACTTCGGAAAGAGGGATTTGGCGGGCCGCAAGTGCCTGAGCATCGAATGCGATTTCGATTTCTCGATCGCGACCACCGATCAGACGTATGTCGGCCACACCGCGGATACGTTCCAAGGGGGGCATGACCAACTCTTCCACCCAAGTGCGGTAATCCGCCATGGACCCACCGCTCGACGATTGAATGAGTACAACGGCTAGAGGTGGCCCACTTGCATTGGCGGTAGAGACGACGGGCGGTCTAGAACTTTCCGGATAGTCGGCGATTTGGGCCAAACGATTGGTAACCCTGACCAACGCCTCTTCTATAGATGTGCCGACTTGAAATTCGAGGTTGAGCGTTGCCCGATCACTTTGGGCGGTGGATTCCATACGCACGAGACCAGGTAGGTCTTTGAGCGCTTCCTCCTGGGCCTCGAGGATTTCGGCTTCCACCTCTGTAGGCGCTGCGCCGGGCCATGCCGTATCGACTGCCACCGTGGGCACAACGATATCTGGCGTGAGCTGAATGGGTATGCCGACGATAGAAAGAGTACCGAAGAGAATGACCAGAAGTGCGCCCACCAGCACCGACACGGGCCGCTCTATGGCCTTTTGGATCAGACCGCCGCCCATTATTTCGCTATCCGAACCTTCTGCCCTGGGCGCAATCGCTCATTGCCGCGCGTCACTACTTGATCGCCCTCAGCCAATTTACCTTGGGCTGCGACCAACGCGGACTTCGAGGCGGTTGCGAGGATCTTAACCTCGATCATCTCAGCGACGCCGTCTTTGATTCTGACCACCTTCGTGCTGACCGGGCCGGCTAGAAGGGCATCGCGGGCAACGACCACACCCTTCCCCGAATAGTGAATCGCAAACTCGGCTGAAATTGCAGCGCCTGGTCGCAACCAACGTTCGGCTTTGTTCGGACTAATGCGAATTCGAGCCGTACGCGACACAGAATCAAGTGAAGGTACGATACCCGTGATCGTCGCCTTGCTCTCTTCCGCCGCGGCGCGGAGAATTGCGGAATCTCCTTTGCGAACATAGGCCAGCAGATTTGCAGGAACATCGGCGACAACTTCAAGGTCATCGCTCGAGACAATATCCAAAACAGGTGTACCTTCTTGTACCCAGTCGCCCGGATCGACCCGTCGTTTCGCGATGATGGCAGAGAATGGAGCTCGAACACGATACCGATTGAGCAACGCATTCGCATAGGCGGTTTCGGCTTTCGCCGCACTCTGCGCCGCGACCATCAATGCTACATTCGACTGCGCGCGCTCCAACTCGAGCTGAGAACGAGAACGCCTCGGCAATCGTAGGAGCCGTTGATGCTCACGGCGGGCCTGAGCGACGGCTTCGCCCGCCTGCTTCGCCTTCGCTTGCGCTACCCTGAGTTTCGCCGTGGCCAACGAAGAATCGACTTTCAGAAGCAACGCGTTCTTCTTCACGCGGTCGCCTTCCCGTGCCGCCACTTCCGCGACCGCACCGGAAGCGCCGGAGGCCAGAGCGGCTCGCATCATGGGGCGCACATTGGCAAAGAACAGCCATTTGTCGGTAAGCGTACCTTTTCGCACGGCACCGACCTCCACCAGCGGGTTCGGGCGCTTTGACGGCTTTTTCTTATCGGCCTCCACCGCGCAACCCGCGGCGAGGACGAACGAGAGGAAATAGAAAAGAGAATGACCTTGTGACATTAGATTTTGCGCCCCACCGCGAGCAAACTTTGCCCGCCCCAAGGGAGCCGGCTATCGATTCGCCTGAGCAGGGGCATCGCCGTATCCAGAGCTTTAAGCTGCACCCGAGAAAAGTTGGTGCGCTTTAAGAGTTTGCCATTAACCCACCAAGCCGGCAGTGAAAAACGGTTGAAATCCTTCATCACTTCGACGGCAAATCCAGCGTCCTCAATCGTCTTACGCAAGCCGGATTTGCTATAGCGTAGCTTATGGTCGGCAACCTCGTCGATCGCCCCATAAAGCCAAGCATATTGGGGAACGATGAGAACAACACGTCCACCGGCTGCCAGCGATCTATGCAAACTGAGCATCGCTTGGTGTGCGTCGTCTACGTGTTCAAGAACGTTGACCGCCAAAGCTGTGTCAAACCGGCCTTCCAGTCCAGCGAAATCTGCGACGATACCCGCGTCTATCTTGGCGACTTCGAGATAGGGTTTGCCGATAGAATATGCCGACAAGTAGCCGAGGAAATGGGGATTGATATCCGATGCCAAATAGAGATCTCGTGGAATGAACTGGTTCGTCAGCGTTCCGATACCAGCACCGATTTCCAAAACGCGATTTCCAATATAGGGCCGAAGCACATCGGCCATCCAAATGTTGAAACGCCGCGCTCTTTCTAGGGCCACGAGAATATGAGAACCGTATTCGTCGTGCTGATAGACATCGTCGATGGCGAAGAAATGGGCCATGGCCTGCAAGGCAAAGATTCCATCCCTTACGCTGACCTTTTTGCCTTCCTCATAAGTGCGAGGCATATAGCGAATGGGCGCTTCGAAGATGCGAGCCCGCCGCTTGGCGAGCTTGAAAACCAGTTCAACCTCGATCCGAAAGTCATCGCTTCTCAAAGGAATCGATTTCAAAAGCGGTGTCCGTACCATCTTGTAGCAGGTCTGCAGGTCCGTCAGACTAAGATCGGTCAGCCAATTGCAGAGTTCGGTTAGCGAGCGATTAACCAGCGTATGACGATGCCTGAGCGCACGCCGGTACGAACTGGCCATGAACCGAGTGCCGAAAACCGCGTCGGCCCCCTCTTGGACAAAAGGAACAAGGAGCGAAGGGATATCTGCGGGTTCGTATTCGAGATCAGCATCATGGCAGATAGTGACATCGCCTTTAACATGGGGCATGGCCGTGCGAATGGCGCTCCCCTTGCCGCTATTCTTTTCATGTCTGAGAAGAAGAATGCGCTCATCTTCTGCCGCCAGCCGTCGCAGGATATCCCAGCTACCATCTGTCGACTGGTCATCGACCACCACGAGTTGAATCGATGAAATCAATGGATGTTCTAGATTGAGAACTTTCCGCAGACTGGCTTCGACAACAGCGCGCTCATTATTAACCGGGCAAATCACGCTCAGCGAGAGTGATCGTCGAACCGGTTCCCGGATAGCGGCCGCAAGCGAGTTATTCTCGCTCGGCTTCATTGTCGCTGTAGATGAGCATTTCTTCGGCATGCCGAACGACCCTAGCGCAACGCGACCGGTTGGTGCAATCACCCGCTTTCCATCGCTCATTCTAGGGTTATTTCATGAGTGTTTGAGGGGGACTGGGCAGGGGGCGGCCCCCGCGAATCGCCCGTGCCGTCCGAGCGAGCCATCTTTTTGCATTTCCGTTATTCAAACGAAATGCCTGGCTCTTTTTGTCCGTACTTTCGCTCGCGAGGGTGAAGACTTCAGGGTTACGACGCATCCAGAATTGTTCGATGGTCAGCGGCGGCGCCACAACCACCGTATCGATTTGTCGTTCAACCAGACGACGCACCCAACCCACGGTATCCCAGTTGGCCCTCAAGTCCTTTTCCTTGGCATAACTCATGATGCCGCCACTCCGAATGGGGGAAACGTAGAAGACCTCATTCTGCAGACGGCTACCCAAGAGAGGAAAGCGAAACCAATTGTGTCCGGTATGGTCCCAACCCGCGGCAAACGCGATACGCTTCCTTCGCGCTGAGTCACAATATTTCCAGACCGGCCAGGCGCCCGCAAAGTCCTGCCATAGTGGGTGAAGATGAAATGATCGGTCGGTGGCTTCAGGTCTGGCCGCGGATTCGTAGATATCATAGCGATAACGACTACGAATGGGACCAAGAACGGAGCCGAGCATGATCACAGCCAACGCTATTCCCCCCGCTAGACCGAGATACGGCTGTCTGAGACGCCGACCTATGATTGAAATCGCAACCAACAACGCTACGGCGGGGATCAGAAAGATACCGACGCTCAGCGTTGCGGCGAACTCGCTACTGCCAAAGCCCGTCGGCGGTATCGCAAAATAGACACCACCCAAAATGACGACGATACGCAAAGCATTGGGCCATGTCCCGCTTATTCGGACCCCGATGATAGCGAATGCTGCTAACCCAGGCGCAAGCAACCGCCCGACTTGGCCCGCGAAGACCGTCCGATGCCCCAACATTGTGGATGGCATCAAACCCAAGACAACGACGATTGCGACCAGGAGCAGAAGGAAGACGGTTCCTCGATGAGGCCCCCCTTTCAGACTTCGCCAAGCGCCCCCTACCCCCAAAGCAACCAAGATTATCGATGTGGGTCCGAAGTTGAGGTGCTCAGGGAAAAAGAAATTATCTCGAGGAAGAAAGAGGGTGTGAAAAAAATCGCCCCAGGAAAACGTCGGCTGAAGTAGCGGAGGCAGATGTTGGGCCGCAAAGAGTACCGCTAGCTGCTCGTTGCCACCGAAGATCTCGTGGCCACCAACGGCGAGCGTAAGCGGGTAGAGTGGCGATCCCGTATCAAGCCAGGCGCGCAGAGGCCCCGGCATAGCGACAAGCAGCGACAGCCCGGCGAAGAAAAGAAATAGAAAGCTTTCCCTTAGGGGCAGTTTACGTCGCCAGATTCCACCGAGAATAACGAGCCCACCGATGCCAACAAAGGGTAGCGCTGAAGTTTGTACCGTGAACGCCAGCGCCAAACCCGCCGATGCGAAAAGTCCTTCCCTGTGGTCGCCTTCGTAGAGGAAACGATGCAAAAAGCAGAATGCGAGCAGTAAAAATGCCAACATCAAATTGTTGACGTACGGAGCCATCAGGTAGCCAAAGACGCAGGGCAGCACGGCAAATGCCAAAGCCCCAAGTAGGGCAGTCCGTCTGTCAGCGTCGAGAAGCCTGGCGAGCGTATAACTGGCGAGCAACAAGACCAACCAATTCAATAGCCCCCCCACGGCAATATACGAACTCGTATGGCCGGGAAGCATCAACCACGCCCAAACGATATCACCCCCGGGCGGGAAATAGCGGTAGTACGTCCAGGCATCCGGGGCCGCCTCGGAAATCCATGCGCCCGTTTGAACCCATCGCCCCGCCTTGTAGAGGTGATACGTCAGTCCATCCCAACCAAGCGTAGGTGCGGCGAAGCCACGAACGAGATTGACCAATACCAAAAAGACAACGAGAGCTACGACCAAAGCGAGCCAGCTGCGGCGAAGCTTACCCACGAGCAGGCCCAAACGATCTACGTCGCGCCGCAATACCTGGCCAAGTGCGTTCCTGCGCCAAAGGAAGACATAGCAGAGCAGCGCGAAGACAACCCACAACGGCAAAGCTATTTCCCGGCGAAAGAGGCCCAGCGCGGCCAACGAATGAAATACCGCTACCGCCTCAAAGTAGGCCACCAATGCCGTAGCCGATAACCGCAACGACAGGGGAGACGTTCGCAGGAGACGGCAGGCGAAAGGGTATGACGTGACGAAAGCGCTCGAGCCCAACAATAGCAGCCCGAGGATCTCAAACAAACCCGCTACACTGAAGAAGGGGCCAGCCGGCATCGTTAGCGCTCGCCGAAACTATAACTATTGTATATCTCGAACTTCCGGGGTGGGTTCTTCACCTGAATAAATCCCACTCGATCGCCTGGAATTCGGTAACGTTCTACCTTGCATTCGGGCCGGCAACGCAGCGTTTCCATCCAATGGAATCGAATCACAACCTCGTCTCCCTCCGCATCCTCGACTTCTATCTTGTTGAAGGCCTGCTTCTCAATTCGACCTTTTCCTTTGAGGAAATAGGAAGGGGATATCTTTGTTTCGTAGATTCGAATCGGTCCGATGAATTGTCGAAACGTGAGCAAATCCTTACGCCATTCCAATTTACGTACGAGTTCTGAAACGACAACATAGCGAACGGCGTAGCGTTCCAGGTAGTCCTTTAGTAGATCGCCGGGTAAATCGCCTTCTCGACTATGTCGGAAGAGATGCGCGTCACCGTGGGGAAAGCTCCGTTGAATCAGGCCTCCCAAGATCGGCAAATCGCTGGTGGCCGCTAGATATTCGCCCAGCATATATTCCTGGACCAAAACCCGGCCTTTTCCGTTTAGGTTCTTCTCCAGCCACTGCCGCACATGCTGAGTCCGTTCTGGGGCGGCGATATTATGCATCGGATAAAGGCCCGATTCGGCTACCCTGCGCAAACCGAAAAACCAACGCTTGGGTGGGTTGGCGCCCAGCTGTTTATCCTGCGGAACGACCCGCGGCATATAGTAGAGCACGTTGCGTACGAAACGTGGTGCAACGAGTAGGGCGGCGACCACCAAGAGAGTTTTTGCAGGCGTGCCTAGAGCCCGTAGTGCCTGCCTAGAAAAGAGCTTAGACAGCAGAACCACGGCAGGAATGGTCAGCGCAAAGGTCGCCGGCAATATCTGGCGGTAGGGTTGCGTGATGCGGGTAGCATGCGCGTAGCCTCCGGCATACGCGAATAGGAAAGCGCCGATAAACATCAGCCCGAGGGGTAAGAAACGACGGTCTCCGTCTTTGCGCCAACGCCAGAGTCCAATGAGGCCGGTGCTGAGGAAAAAGACCCGAACGAGCGTTCGTACGTGTGGCCCCGACTGCGCGCTATCCACCATGAGATCAAGGAAGTCGGTAAGCAAATAGCTCAGTGTGGGTCGCAGGAACGTATCTTCATCCAAGATATAGTGCTTCATTTGCAGCGCCGGAAGAATCCAAATGAGCGCCGTAGCGATGGCGGCCGCCAATACGCCGGCTAGCTTAAGTTGCGTAGCCAGACCCAGCGATTTGAAGGAACGCAGATAGAGACCGAGAGCTGGAAGAAAGAGGGTCAGCGCTGCGAAGGGATGGTGCAGGGCCAAGAAGGCGGTGAGGAAAAGCAAGGCGAGCCAGTGTCGTCTCTGATTTTCCTCTAGCACGCGGTAGAGCAACGCGATGAAGAGCAGAATTGCGTAGGAGGCCGCGGCCCAGGAGATCATGCCGCAAAACCAAACCCAATGAAAAAACGAATCTAGAAACCAGAGAGAAATCCAAGCCAAAGCTAAGCCGACCGCCTGCGCTCGAGAGAGCAGAAAGAGGCGGGCCACACTGAAGGCGACCAAGGGAAGGAGTAGATGAACGAGCAACACGTAGAGGTTGAAAGCCAGCACTGGCTCAACCCCAAACTTGGCGAGACCAATGACGAAGAGTTCGAGCGACTTACTGCTCACATCTTCCAAGGCCCCGGGAATATGACCGGCTAGGACTTGAGGATCGTATCCCCAGAGTTTTCCCCAACCGTCGAATGCCTTGCGGGCACGGTCGACCTGATAGTAGTGCAGGGAATAGTCGATATCATAAAGCGGTTCGCCGGAGAATATCGCTGACGGCGGCAGAAAATACGCAACCAAGAGAATATGCAGGCCATAAACGAGGCCGAAAGCACCTAGATAGCGCTTGCCTGGCAAATGGGCTTCTTTCCTATCGTCGGAAGGGGCCATCAATAATGCTGCTCAATGACGAAATCTTTCGGTAGGTCTGGATTTCCCGTTACGGAAATGAAACCCACGGGGTCGAAAGGGATCTCCAGCTTGCTCACAGTGCAATTCGGACGACAACGCAAACTGCGCATGTAATGAAAACGAAGATCGATTCGTTTGGATCTCGCATCTGCCTTCGCATTGCTGACCGCTATTCTATTCAGGCTGGCCTCAACCTTTCCCGACCCTCTCGAAAAATAGTTGGCCAGATGTTTCACGCGGTAGATGCGATGGGGACCACTCAATTTATAGGGCGTGAGCAAATCGCGACGTGCCTCAACATGGGGGAAATAGTCGGTCATGACGATATAGCGAATATTATATCGCACAAGATAGTTGGCGAATTCCTTGGGTCCGTAGCGCGGGTCGACGAAACGGTGAAAGATATTTGCCGCCTCGTGCTTGATCCGCCGGTCAGGAAAGCCACCGATAATCGGCTTTGAAGTCGACCAGCGCAAAAATTCACCGACGGCCCAGTGCTGCACCAGCACCCGCCCCTCATCTTCGCAATGGTCGTTCAACGTATCTACCAGATGCATCATACGATCGTTGATACTATAGATGCGCTTGTAGAGCAGATCGGGACCATCTTTATGATCGAGGGGTGGGACAGCGGCAGTTGTGGGGAGCCGAGCCTGATTGACAAGAAACGTTGAGGGCGGCACAGCCGGAGCCAATGATGGGATGAAAAAGAGCACCTGCTCGGCTACACGCGGAAGGAGTAGCAAAAGGAGGACAACCGCGAGGGTTTTTCCTCGAGCGGATAAGCCGCGGAAGAATTCCGGCGAAAGGGCTTCGGCCAAGATCGGACTGGCGAATATTCCCGCAAAATAGACGCCGGGGATAACGAAACGATAGGGTTCGGTTTCCTTCAGTCCGGGTATGAGCGCGGCGCAATAAGCCATACCGAAGGTCCAGGCCAAACAGATCAGGGCGACGAAGAAACGTTCGTCGTTTTCCTTACGCCAACGCCATAGTAGAATCACCACGCAAAAGACGGCCAAAAACCGGAAGAAGGTATGCGGTACCGCGAAACCCGTATTGAAAGGGTTGATAAGAATTTCCAGCCAATCCGATAGTACGTAGAGGGGCGTCGCTTGTCCGACGATACCCGAAGTCACGAGATAGTCGATATGGCGTAGGGCGGGTAGGAGCCAATAGAGATTGGCGGCGAGAGCGAGGAGCGCTATCGACCAAACTTGGATATGGCCAAGCCTTCCCAACTCCTTGCGGTGCTTTATGTATAGCCCCGTCAAGGGCAACACCAAGATCCCGAAGGCCCATACATGCGTCAGTAAATTCAGAGCAAGCGCGACAGACACCGCAAACCACATGGTCCACGAGCGTTGGTTCAGGAAACGATAGAAGAGAGCCACCGTAAGAACAGCGAGATGCGACGCCGTCGCGAACGAAATCATGCCGACCGTCCACACAAAACGTGCCGAATAATCGAAATGCCACAGTAGAATGCCGAATCCCATGGCAATGGTCTCGGCCCTTACCCCGAGCCGAAATAGCCGAGCAGCCCCCCAAATCGAAAAAGGCAGGAGCAAACAACTAAAAAGGGTGAAGAGTTTGAACGCAACCGGTAGGGAAACCCCCGCCTTGTTCAAGCCGTAGGCGAAAAGAAAATGGAGTTTATTGTCGACATCGAAAATGAGGCCGGCGGGTTGGCCGGCCAGCAGGTTTGGATCGTATCCCCAGAGATGGCCAAAGTCGTCCACCATTTCGGTCAGAGTCGTTAGCTGTTGATAGTGCGTTTGGTAGTCGGTGCCGTCAAACGGACGATGATCCAATAACACATCGATAGGCAGGGCGTAGAGCACAAGGAAGAGATGAATGGCATAGATCACAGGCAGGGCGAGCCAACCACCTACCCGCAATTGTCTCTTGAGCGTGTCTTTCTTCGTTTCAGGCATCGTCTCTGCCAAGAATCATCTTCGAGGGGACCATCTAGATGATGCGTTCAACACGGACCTGCCCCAAGCCTACGAGGTTCGCCCGTTTCAAAATATACCGGGGTACTCGAATCGCTCCTTCGTTTGATTCGGCATCAGCCACGCGCGTTTGAACAGAGCGCAAACCACCGTAGATGGGATTCACATGCGCGATCTGCACAATGTCGCCGGGTTCCACTGTTAAACGTTTGCGGTCTGCAGCGGCGATTTGTACGTCTGCATAGCCGTAGGCATCGTCGAAGTCTTCTTCGTTTTCGTCGACCGATTCTTCCAAATTGAGGCGCACGGCGGTGCTCTTGCTGAGATTGGGCTTGCCGCCCTTGAATCGGCGCCGCGCCTCATTCAGTGTTCCCCAAACCAATCCACTGATCTGGTCGGCATCGGGCTTGGGCCCCAGCCAGCTGCCGACAATTCCCAACGCCATTGAGCACGTCAATCCAAAGATGGCCCGCTGAAACTGCCAGGCCTTCATGAATTCACCCCCACGGGGTGTGCCAAAACTAAAGGGTTCGATCACGTCGGGATAGATAATGGAGAGTCCGATGCACATCGCCCCCCCAACAACCGCCCACAACGCCCCTTTCGTATTGAACCGCCGCCAAAAGGCCCCCAGCACCACAGCCGCGGCCATGGGCGGCGTTATCATCGCGGTAAATGCGCCGTGCGCCGCGTAGATCGATTTGAACGAGGCAAAGAGCGGTACGGAAGCGAAACCCAGCAGGGCCGACCCCATGGAGACGTAGCGTGCAACCTTCAGATAATGCTGGTCGGGTGCCTTGGGATTGATGAATGGACGATAGATATCATTCACCGCCACAGCAGACGTCGCGTTGAGCAACGAGTCCGCGGTAGACATCAACGCTGCGGTGAGAGCCGCCATCACGAAGCCAAAAACGCCAGGTTGGCAGATAGCCGCAGCGACCCGAACGAAGACCTCCTGCGGATTCATATCGGCTGGCAAGAGGCCTGCGTTAACCATTGCGCGACCAATCCAGCCCGCGTTGGAGACAGCAACGGCGGCAACGATCTGCAAAACGAGCATCAGAAAGACCACCGCCTTTCTACCTTCACGAGGAGATTTGGCAGAAAGGAAACGCATGACCATGCCCTGATTGAGAAAATAGAAGAACATATTGTTGCAAACGCCGTCCTGCCAAAAGACGCCGATAAAATTGAAATCAGGCGGACTGTTGAAATAGTTCAATGGCAATCGATGAGACCTGGGCATATTGGCCCAAAATTCGCCTAGTCCACCAAGCCGGTCGAGCCCCAACGCGAAGAGCCAGAGCCCCGCGAAAAGCAACAACAACCCCTGTAGTAGGTCGGTCATGATCACGGACGTTTGCCCGCCGAAGGTGACGTAGATTCCACATACGATGGCGACCAAGCCAGCGGCAAAGTAGATATTCCAACCGAGCAACGCGCGTAGCGCCACCCCCATGGTGAGGAGGTTGATGCCGATGCTGCCTAAGAGGAACGTCATCATGAAAATCGTGGTTACGATGCGCACACGCCGGTCGAAACGCCTTTCAAAATACTCAGGAACGGACGTCACGCGTGAATAGAAAATGATGGGCATCCAAGTAACCGCGAAGAGCGGCATCCAGAACCAGTCGTTTGTGTAGGACATGGTGGAGGAAAGACCATGTGTAAAGGCAACGCGAGAGTATTTGATGAAACTGTACGAACCCACAGTGGTGGCCACCAAGGAGAAGGCGATTATCCACCAGCTGAAACGCTGACCGCCGAAGAAGAAATCCTTCGTGCTGTGCGTGTGGCGACCGAAGATACTACCAAAGCCCAAGACGATGATGAAATAGGCGACGATAATACCGTAGTCGAGCCCTGTACCGACAGTCGTTGACATGATTAGAAGTCCACCACCACGAATTGGAAAAAACCATGTAGCGCTGCATAGAGGAAAAAGCCGCCCAACAAAACGAGCAACGAACTCCTGCCCGGACCGGAGCGAAGGGAAAGTTCTCCCTGCGCAAAACCGTAGATCAGTCCGATCACGAAGACCAAACCCAAGACGAGGTACTGAAAGAGGTAGATTGTCAGGGGAGAGTCGATGGCTAGTCTTCCTTTGTCACAGCCAACTTCGCTGCCCCTTTGGTAACCGACGAGGCGGCATTCGTATAGAGAACACGATCTCCGAAGCGCTCAGCCAAAGCGTGGCGAATATTCGGTAAGCCCAGGCTACCTCCACTCGCTACCACGACACCGATTTCCTTTTCCTGTAGACCGCTGCTAGCGATGGCGCGATCGACCCATTCAAATGAGCGTTTCACCAAATGAGCTGTGCGCTTGAATATATCGCTTCGCAGAATTTCGTAGCAGAGCGCTCTTTCTTCTAGTTCAGGGAAGAGCTGTCGCATGTCACATTCAGCCGCGGTGTCTTTTGCAAATACCCTCTTTATTTGTTCTGCTGCTGCGAGCAAAAGCTGCCAATCTGAAATACGCGCCCTTACATCGAAGCCGCAATCATCGAGCAGACGGTCCGCCAGACTTGCCGCGATGACGTTGTCAAAGTCGTCGCCCCCCAGCCAGGGGTCTCCGTGTGAGTCGATGAGCTCTGGTTCACCACCACCGAGGCGAAGCAGCGAAAAATCAAATGAACTGCCGCCAAAGTCATAGACCGCCGCGACCCCTTTGAAGCCCGCTAGGTCATGCGCTAACAAAGCCGCAGCGGCTGGGTGAATAAACGTGACTCGTTTGAAACCGGCTGCCTTCGCTGCCGTCTTCAACCCTCGAACCTGCCGTTCCCTGAATTGAGCAGGATAAGCGATGACCGCACCATCAACGTGCCCGCCAAGACTTTGTTCCGCTTGTAGTCGCAAATCCTTGAATAGCAGGGCGCAAAGGTCGATGACTGAATAGATCTCGCCGTGAGCTTCAAATCGAATCAATCCGTCGGTGCCCGAAAACGTTCTCATGGCTAAGTGCGTGAGTAGAACCGAGCCACTTGCATCTTTGTAGCTTTGGCCGAGCAACCGATGTGGCGCGACAATGCACCAATCAACTTCGTCGACCCGCAACGTACTCGCTCGCTCGCCTGTGAAAATTTCCCCCGGCCTCGGAAGGCATACAATGGCTGATATGGTGTCGTTTCCATCCGCATCCACCAGCAACTCGGCCGAGCGCCCCGCTGCAGCGGCTGAAATGCGACTAAACCCGAAGGAAATTCCCAGTGAGAATCCTCTCGACGACGTGACGGGTAGCGCAGCGCCATCCAGACTATCTAGAGACAGACCACTGGGTGGCGTCGGCAAGTCGAGAAGCGGTGCCTGCGGTGCGCTGGCGCGGGCCGATCTATCTTGAAGTTTTTCTCCGCGAGTTTTTTCCCGGCCCCCCGTGGAACTTCGCGCTTGTTCAGACGATTGAGGTCGCCGTGGCGTGGACGTTTTTTCGCCTGTCGCCGAAGCGGGTGCAAGCGCACCCGACTTACGCGGCGGTTTGGAGACAGGCTCACGGCTTCCGCTTATGCGCCGCTTTCGCTCCTCATCCCGCTCGTCCAATACCTTGGTCGCCGCCGCGCCGCCCCGAACCGGTCCTGTATGGCGTTTGGGACGCCCCGCCTTTTCGACTTGCGCTTTCGAAGTGGCCTCCTCTTCATCCGGAGGTAAAAGGATTTGGGCCGTCTCATCATCTACGTCAGAGGATAAAAGAATCTGGGCCGTCTCTTCGCTTTCGGCAGCTACGGGGAGCTTGGCCGTGTCGTCGGATACATCCGGTCCGGCCATATCTGCGGCGCTCGGTAACAAGGAACTCGGCCGAGAGGCCCTCGCCATTTCTTGTGCGGCGCCCCGTGATGCCCTTAGCTTCGCTTCCGTAGCCGGGGCCGGCAAACGAACGTCAGGGGCTACCGGCGCCGCCGGTCGGTCGGAGCTGGCGGCCAACTGGACTGCTACGCGATCGAGGATCCTCAATAATCCCGTGGGGTTATCAGGGCCACCCGCGACCTCGAAGGCATCATCCTCGGTCCATGAACCCACCACGGGGATTTCTCCCCCCTCCGGTAGCCGCAGGATGATCTGCTCTGGACCGGCCTCTAACTCACTCTGCTGCTGGGTGGGTTCAGGGCCCGGCTGCGGATAGCCGCCCCCCTGAGGCGAATATTGCTCGGTGTATTCCGGCGGTGGAGGCTGGAAAGAGTCAGCCACCGGTTGTGGCGCGGGAGGGGGCACAAAGTTTTGAAGATCCGCAGCGCCGGCCGGTGGCTGTTGGGGCGGTAGATCCGCTTCAACCAGCACCTCGGAGGGTATTAGCGGGCGTCCGGCCATAGAGGCCCGGCGCTGTCGGGGGGTGCCCACCTGCATTTCCTGGCTGGGTGAAACGTAGTCTTTTACCCGCTGCCAGAAGCCACTTCCATCTTCGCGCTTTGTCTTGCGGGCAGACCCACCCCGCCGGCCGTATTTCTGTACGACCGCCGAGGGCTTCTTGCCCCTATTTTCGTTGTCCGCGCCTTGGCTCATGATTGATTATTCTCAGCCACCACAATGCCATCCCTTTTTCGCCCACGCAATGAAATGATAGGATCTGCTCATGCACCCCATATCTGAAATGCCCCCCGAAATCTGCGGACAGATAACAACGATATTCTCGGATATCGACGATACCATCACCACGGAAGGTCTCATTCCGGCAGCCGCCTATTCTGCGCTGTGGCACGCGAAAATGGCCGGTATTAACGTCATCCCTGTCACAGGCCGACCTGCGGGCTGGTGCGATCATATTGCCCGAATGTGGCCCGTGAGCGCCGTTGTCGGAGAAAACGGTGCCCTCGCGTTTGCCCTGATCGACGGGCGCATTCAACGGCTCTGGGCTGAACGTCCCGAAGGAGCACACAAACGCCTCGACATCATCCGTCAGCGCGTCTTGGAGGAAGTTCCCGGCTGCAAAGTCGCGACGGACCAACCCTATCGTGAATACGATTTAGCCATCGACTTCTGTGAAGAAGTTCCCCCGCTGGCGGAAGCGGCGATCGATAAAATCGTCGCAATATTCCAAGAAGAAGGTGCGACGGCCAAGGTCAGTTCGATCCACGTCAACGGTTGGTTTGGCGATTTTGATAAACTAACGATGTGCAAACGGGTCAGCCAAGAACTCTTCGGACACGCCCTCAACCCCCAAGGAGCGACCTTCTTGGGCGACTCTCCGAATGACGTTCCCATGTTCGCTTTCTTCGAG
>Ga0257122_1001633_pt1 | contig 15346 bp, 17 predicted proteins | sample SI106_120metaG_FD_190146 | JGI IMG/M metagenome (GOLD analysis project Ga0257122, IMG submission 190146) | Marine microbial communities from Saanich Inlet, British Columbia, Canada - SI106_120 | ecosystem: Environmental > Aquatic > Marine > Inlet | place: Canada: British Columbia | collected... | reverse complement strand
CGAAGACGTCATCCGATATATTGCCACCCGAAAGGAATGGCATAAGAACTACGGTTTCAAATTGAATCTGATCAACAATCCCAAATGTCCGCTTCGGATTTCCATGGGGCTGATCGTTCAACTGCGGGCCAACGACCTACGGGCGCTTTCCCGTTCCAAGAATGTTCCCGGGCCGCTGGCCAAAGCCGCGAAGATGCGGATGCAGGCACGTAGGTGAGCGAAGGCCACCAGCTAGATCCACGCCAGAAGAAACCCGATTGGATCGGCCGCGTGATAGCCATCGTCATGGGCCTCGCCTTCGGCTATGTCTTTCTATGGCAAAGGGATTGTGCCGGCGTACGCAGCGTCAACAGCGGTCCCGCACCGGCCTTCACGCTCAAGGCCACCGATGGTTCATCCACCTCCTTGGCCAGCCTTCGTGGTCGCGTAGTACTGCTAGATTTCTGGGCAGCCTGGTGTGGTCCGTGCGTGCGAAAAATGCCCACGCTTAATCGCTTGCATAAGGATTTGGGAAAAAAGGGGCTCACGGTATTGGCGATAAATATCGAGGGCCAACGGGAACCTGCACGACGCTTTGCTCTGAAGCACGGGCTTAAAATGAAGGTTCTCGTCGACAACGGCAGGGTTTCCTCACAATACGGCGTGGTGACCATTCCGCATCTCGTTATCGTAGATACAAAAGGCGAGATCGCCTACACCGGTGGCGCGAATACCAGAGAAAGCAAAATCCGCAGCGTCATCGACGAGCTGCTACCCAAAGAGGCACTGTAGGGTATATCGGAAGATCGTTCCGATGAAGAATTAGAACTGATGCTTGACCAGTGCGCCTAGCGCCTAAATTGACGCTGAAACGCGAGAGGCTTCACCGCGTAGTGCTCCGGCGAAAGCCTCGGTGTCGACAATAACCGCCAGAGGGAGAGGCTCTGCGGGGCGAGCCAAAGCTGCTTGGAGGCCGAGGTGCCACCAGCCGACATCATGCCATTGACCGCGTTTGTAGCCGACGTTGCGATACGTTCCAACGGCGCGAAAGCCCATCGATTCGTGCATGGCAACGCTGGGCGCGTTGGGTAGGGTGATACCGGCGTATAGGTTGAAATAGTTTTGCAGGCGTAAGGTAGCGAAGAGCGCGTTGTAGAGTGAACGTGCGACGCCTTGTCGCTGGTGGTCGTCGCCGACATAGACCGAGCATTCGGCGGACCAGCGATAGGCGGCGCGTTCTCGATGAAAATCAGCGTGGGCATAGCCCGCGAGCTTTCCATCGGCTTCGCAGACGAGCCAGGGAAGATTTTTCGTACTCTCTTCGATGCGGCTTGCGAAGGCGTCGACGGAAGGATGAACCTCTTCGAATGTCACAGGGGTCTTGTCTATATAGGGACCATAAATAGCCAGCATGGCGCTGGCGTCTTCTGCTTTGGCTAGGCGAATTGTTTTCATCGGAGCAGTTTAGAGCCGTGCCCCAGAAATATCAATCTGCTTCGTTCGGTAGATTCGCGCGAGCAAACTCGGTGTGAGGGCGATTACGAAGGCAATCGTCTGATCTCACAGCGCATTTAGTCGACTTCCATTGAGGCCACCAAGTCGTATTCACTCGCGTCGATGACCCGTGCCTTGACGATTTCACCCTTGTGGCCGGTACCATCGGTGAGTACGACGCATCCGTCTACATCGGGGGCTTGGCCGGCGTGACGGCCTTTGAGCAGAAATTCGCTATCCTGATGTGCGCCGTCGATCATGACGTCAATGGTCTGGCCGACAAAGCTCGCGAGTTTGTCCCGGCTGACCTTTTGCTGCAGGGCCATCACTTCGTCGGCGCGCGACTGTGCAACTTCGATGGTCAGGGCGTCGGGCTGCGTAAACGAGGCCGTTTCCTCTTCGGGCGAGAAGGGAAAGACGCCCAAATGATCGATGGCCATTCGGCCGATAAAGTCGAGGAGTTGTTCGTGGGAAGATTGGGTTTCGCCGGGATGGCCTACGAGCATGGTTGTGCGAATGGCGAGGTGAGGAATAGCGGCCCGCAATTTATTGATGGCAGTTTCCACAATCTTGCCCGTATAGCCACGACGCATCCGACGCAAGACGGCATCGTCGACGTGTTGGATGGGCATGTCGAGATAAGGGACAACGCGCTCCAAATCACGCATGGCGCCGACGAGATCGTCTCCGATCATAGTTGGATAGGCGTAATGCAAACGTATCCACTTTAGTGCCCTAATATCGTTCAACGCCCGCAATAGGGTGGGCAGATCGGCGCCGCGACCCAGGTCTTGTCCGTAGGCGGTGCTGTCTTGCGCGACGAGAATCAGTTCTCGTACCCCGGACTTTACGAGCGTTTCCGCTTCAGCGACGAGGGAGGCCACCGTTCTACTGCGCTGCCTGCCGCGGATGCCAGGAATGCTGCAAAATGAGCAGGGCCGATTACAGCCTTCCGAAATCTTTAGATAGGCGAAGTGATTGGAGCCGATGAGTTGCCGTTCATAGTTTTCTTCGCTGAGGTTGTCTGCGGGGCCGACGGCGAGGCGGGGCATCTTTCGGTCACGTAAAATATCAGCAAGGCGTGGCAGATCTGCAGTGCCTACAAAATGGTCAACCTCAGGCAGTTCTCGCGCCAAATTTGCCGAATAGCGCTGTGACAGACATCCCGCCATAACTAAGGTACGGCATCTGCCCTGGTGCTTTTGTTCCGCCATTTGCAGCGTCACATCGATGGACTCTTCTTTGGCCGGTCCAATAAAGCCGCAGGTATTGATGACGATGATTTCGGCGGTTTCCGGTCCTTCGACTAATTCGAGGCCTTGGTCGGCGGCCAAGCCGAGCATACGTTCCGTATCGACACGGTTTTTGGGGCATCCCAAAGAGACAAAGAAGATCGTCTTGCCACGGTCGGTATCTTTGGGCCGGAGCTTAACTAGGGTTGTCATTGGCTCGATAATGGGTCCACTCCTTGATCAAAACGTGCGATACTCGCCGCTAGGGTTTAGCTCGAATGGAGAGTTACTGCAATGTCGGATGCCGTCGCAAAATGCAACATGTGTGGCAAAGAGGTCAAGACGGGACAGACCTACTACAAGTGCACGGTTTCAGCATGCAATAGTGGCCGCATCAAGCTGATCTTTTGCAGTCCTGGTTGTTGGGACGCGCACCTACCCACGGCGCGGCATCGCAGCGCTGCCTTCACCGAACATACCTACTGAGCAACGCTTCGCGCCCTCTATTTTTAGGGCGTCAAGTACCAAGTACGTGCGCGTTTAGGCGTCTGGGTCGGCGCAAACGCTTTCACATTCGGGGATTCCGATTTTGGCGGGTGCAACAATGCCGTAACATTGTTTGCCGTCGGTTGAAGTGGAATAGGTAAATTGCGAAGCGATACACGTTCCGCAGCTACTGCCCTGATATCCTTCAAGGGCGGCTTGGCCGGCGAGGGCCTGACAATCGGCTTTGCATTTGGTCACTTGATCGGTACAGATATGGTCAGATGCCAAACTGCAGGCCTTTTCACAGGCGGCGGCCAAGGGATCGGCTCCTGCCTCATCAGAACAGGCGCTGCCCAAGCAGGCGAATGCAACAACGGAAACAAATAATAGATAGCGAAACATCGGGTGCCCTCCTGCGGTTGCCGGTATTGCGGGTCAGTACCGTCCAGCAGATACGTCTCAGCGCAGTTCTTGCCATGGTGGCCGCCGTGCGGTCAAGTGAGATCACCCTTGGGCTGCTGAATGACCTACTTATCTGTTCGGTACTCGGTGCTATTGACCCACGTGATGGCGATAACGAGCCATACGAGTGAAACCGCTATGATGATGGGCATGGAGATCGCCAGTGACAACTCGGGATCACTGGTCAAGAATCCGCTTTGGGGTTGATAGCGTCCTGCCACGGCCAAGAGGTGGCTGCCCATGGAAAAGGCCTTGAGCATCCCTGGGGCGTAGGATGCGCCGATATCGACGACGAGCACGTAGGTCATCATCACCGCGAAAGGAAGCGAAATGACCATCGCACCAAAGGCGGTAGCCAAGGCGCCGTAGTAGCAGGCAGCGAGGCTTGTACTGAGCAGGCCAGCAAAAAGCCGCGGGAGTTCGAGCGTGACGCCGGCCTCACCGATCATGACCAAAAGGTAGGTCGCCGTGATCGAAACGCAAATGATAGCCAAGTTGAGCAGCAATAGTCCGACGAATTTGCCTATGGGCAACGTCCATCGCGCGATAGGACGTGAAAAGAGATAGGTGATTGTCTTTTGCTGCACTTCTTCCGCCACGGTAGCCGAAGCCTGTAGTGCCATGACGAGGGGAATAAGAAATCGCAAGTAGATCTCTTGCATGCGGTCGAAGAATTCGGTTTTGGCGTTACCGGAGATGAGCACGATGGCGGCGCTCAATACGGGCAGGAAGAGTAGTGCGATGACGACCCTCAGGAGTTTGCTACGGCGCAAACGCCTGAGGCTTAGACTAGCGAAATTTTTTGCAACACTAAAGGCCGAGGGTGGAGTCGGGATCATCTCTTTCCTCCCGTCGTTCCTCTTTGGGCTACGCCTTCGGGCGACCTGTCTTCTGTGAGGTATTTGAAGATGGATTGCAGATTATTGTCTGGGCTGTTCAATCCACTTATCTTGAAACCATTGTCGAGAGCCGCATTAGCAATGAGCGGATAACACTGGTCAGGCATTCTGGTTTGAACGGTCACTACATTGTCGTTGGAAAAGGCAAGGGAATGCACCGATTGATCGCCGACCAAATATTTGGCCAGAGCGCGAGAGTCGTCACAGTGAATTTCAATTTTATGTGGATGCGCGTCGATCATTTCGCGAATGCGGTAGATGTTGCCGTTTGCCAAAACTTGGCCTTTGTAGAGCAGAATAATCTCATCGGTCATCGCTTCGATTTCATGCAAAATATGGCTGGAGACGATGACGACTTTGCCCTCGTCACCGAGTTCCTTGATGATCTTCACCAACTGAACGCGCGCGAGTGGATCACAGCCCGTTAGGGGCTCGTCGAGGAGCAGGAGATCGGGCTGATGAACGATGGCCTGCGCGAGTTTGGCCCGCTGCCGCATTCCTTTGGAATAGTGGCCAATGGGGCGATGACGCGCATCAGCAAGACCGAGCCTATCGAGCGTTTCTTCTGCGCGCCGGTTGGCCTTATCCGCGGGCACACCTGAAAGCCTGGCCAGGAAGGCGACGAATTCGGTTCCGGAAAGGTCTTCATGAACGCCGTCGTGGTCGGGGCAGTAGCCGATATGCGCGAGGAGGTCTCGATTACGCCAGACCTTCTGACCCAAGACCTGAAGCTTTCCGCGGGAGGGCCTTAGGGCACCAACCAGGAGTTTGATCAGTGTCGATTTGCCCGCACCATTGGGGCCCAATAGTCCGGTTACCCCCGGCGGAATGTCAACGGTGAGTTCGTTGATGCCGACCACCTTGCCGTACCATTTGCATAATCCCTCGCTGACGACCACGGGTTGGCTCATGAAAACACCTCTACGCGATCTAGGCGGCGAATAACCCACCACGTTGCACAGCCGACGATGAGCAGTAGCGCGCCCGTCGGCCAATACCACGCGAGGTCATGGCTCGATGGCACACCGAATAGCGCTTCGCCAATCCATCTCAAATTGGTCGGTAGCGAAATGAGGGCGATGTACGGAATTTCGGTTGCGGCGGCGATGCCTTCGCCGAGTAGCCAAGGCAAAAAGAAGAGTGCGGCCCACCCCCCCTGTACGTAGCCGGGTTGTCGGCTTAGGGCGCCCAGAGCGAAGGCAGGTAGAATCAGTGTGGCCGTAAAGAGCACGCTGTAGAGGATGGTTTTGAGCAATAGGGGAAGCTGAGTGAGTGCATCGCCGCCGTCCGCAGCGAGGGCCACGCGCATGATGGCGAGGAGGAGCCCTGGGATAGCCAAGATGCTGGCGATCAGTACCGCGGCGCTCAGGACTTTGCCCAAGAGGTAGGCCATGCGGCTAACGGGACGTGCGAAATAGAATTGAAATGCACCGCTGCGGACATCGGCTGAGATGGTTGGTGCGGCGACCAGAAGACTCATGGTGAATGCAAACCAGATTTGGCACCAAAAAATGCAATTGAAGACCCACAGGCCGGGATCTTCCTTGATGGGCAGGCCACGTTTTTGGGCGGCCAGCTTGAGGTACATAATGACGGCACAGACCACCATGGGAAACATCGAAAGGATGAGGTCAACTTTGACGAGGGTGGAGGCCCAAGCCAGCGCGAGATTTCGGCGAAAGAGAACCTGGAAGCGTCCACGGTGCGAGAGACGTGGTCCGTCGTACGGCTTGTACCCGAGATCGCGGATGGGACTCTTCTGATCTGTTATGGCGCTTTTCATGCGGCGCTCTTTTCTTCGAGGAGGTCCAAGAATGCTTCTTCGAAACTGCGCTGTTCTAATTCGAGATGGCGTAGTTGAAAGCCATTGTCTCGGGCGCAGCGAAAGATGAAATCGGGATCTTCGTCTTCGGGCAATTCGACCTTAAGCCCGCCCTGCGCCGAATCTGCTCGGGCACCCAGGGCGCGAAGCGCGATGGCGAAAGCTTCCGGCGATTCTTTAACACCGACGCGATAGTAGCGGGTGTTTTTGCCCCTCAATTGCTCGATGGGGCCGGAAAATAGCAGCGAACCTTCGGCGAGTACCAAGGCGTTTTCACAAACGGCCTCAACATCGGGCAACAAATGCGAAGAGAGCATGACCGAACAACCGCGTCTTTCGGGGAGTTCACGAATAAGCTGCAACATCTCGTCGCGGCCGCGGGGATCGAGACCATTGGTCGGTTCATCGAGCAATAACAATTCGGGATCGTGGACAAGGGCTTGGGCGAGTTTGACCCGCTGTTTCTGCCCGGTGGAATAGGTCTCGACTTTTAGGTGCCGTTTATCGCCCAAACCCACGTAGGCCAGTACCGAGTTGGCCCGGGCCCGCGCGCCGTCGTAGGGCAGACCGCAAAGCTCGGCCGCATAGGTGCAGAGTTCAACGGCATCGAGGCCATTGATATGGCATTCCTGCTCCGGCATGTAGCCGATCCGCTGGCGAAGATCCAAAGAGCGGCTGGCCGCGTCGAAGCCAATGACCTGAGCCCGCCCCGTGCTGGGGACCAAGAGTCCGAGGAGGATCTTTAATAAGGTCGACTTTCCGGCCCCGTTGGGCCCCAACAAACCGACGGTGCCACGGGCTAGGGTGGCCGTAACTTCTTTCAAAGCATGGACTTTTCCGTAGAACTTACCAATGCCGTCGAGTTGGAGCAGGTTATCGTTGGCAGTTTCGGACATGCGATACCCTCTGCGTTTCAAAGGCCCCGGAACGTCACCGGTCTCGAGCCATAAGCCTTCTTGACATCAGCCCAGCATTCGGCTACTTAGCGTCGGATTAGGTTGTGGGTGGTCCCACCGCCTAAGTTTGTATTTCGCTATACTGATTAGGGTGCTGCGGATGTCAAGTTTCCCCAGCACCCATAGGAGAACGGAAAATGGCCGTAAAGCTCCGTTTAGCACGAATGGGCGCCAAAAAACGTCCTTATTATCGCATTGTAGCGACCGATACGCGTAGCCCGCGTGACGGTCGGTTCATTGAATTGATCGGTCGTTTCGACCCGATCGCGGATCCAAAGCTCTTTGAGATCAAGCAAGACCGCCTCGACTATTGGGTCGGCGTCGGTGCTCAAATGACGGATACGCTTGCGGGACTCGTTCGTCGTCATCAAGAGAAACTAGAAGCGAGCGCCTAGAGTAATTCGCGGCGAACCTCCTATCTATCTATTGGATAATTCAGAGGTTATCGCGGCATTCTCGGTGTCTTTGCATCTCGGATCATTTGAAACTGGCGAAATGGCTCCGCATTTGTCACGCTGAAGTTACAACGTTGAAGTGACGACCCCGATGTGACGCCCGAAGTGACGATCGAAACGTCACTACGTTGAAGTGAGTAGAGCATGAGCGACAGCGGAACGATCAAAGAACTCGTCCTTTTCATTGCCAAGGCCTTGGTTGATGAGCCGGACGAAGTTGAAGTCAATGAAATCTCCGGCGCCCAGGTCTCGGTTATCGAGCTCAAAGTGGCGAAGGACGACTTGGGCAAGGTGATTGGCAAGCAGGGCCGTACGGCTCGGGCGATGAGAACGATTCTCAACGCAGCTTCCACGAAATTGCGTAAGCGCTCCGTCCTTGAAATCATCGAATAGACCCTCTTACCCATCACATTCACGATGAGCGATCCCGGCCTCGACGAACTGTTGGAAGTCGGCCTCGTGGTCAAGCCCCACGGTGTCCTCGGCCAGCTCGCTGTTCGCCCACACAATCCCCATTCATTGGCCTTTGAAGAAGAGGCGCTTGAAATCTACATCGACATGCCCGGTCGGGAGACGAAGGCCCGCGTCAAGAGGTTGGGGCAATCCCGGGGAAATCTACTGATTTCGGTGGAGGGGATCCGCACGCGTGATCAGGCAGAAGCCATGCGTGGTCAGCGGGTCTTCATCGCCAAAACGGCCCTCGAACTCGATGAAGGTGAATACCTCTACGCCGATCTCGAGGGCTGCGGCATTTGGCAGGGTGATCAGAACTACGGCAAAGTGGTTCAAATCTTCGAAAGCGGCGCATCCGATATTTTGGTCGTGCGCGACGCAAATGGCGAGCGCATGATTCCCATGGTTGAGCCCTGGCTGAAATCTGTCGACGTCTCTTCCAAGCGCATTGAGATCGAGGGCATCGAGCAATTCGAAGTGGTCGAGCCGCGCAAGAAGTAGACCCTATCTGCTCCGCATCGGATGCGGGGGATACGCCGAGACTGAAACGTGAAATTTGACGTAATTACGCTCTTCCCCGAACTCTTCAGTTCCTTTCTCTCGACGTCGCTGCTGGGCAAGGCCATCGATTCTGGAAAGGTCGCCGTTTCCTTCGTCGACCCCCGCGATTTCAGCTCAGATCGACATCGACGGGTCGACGATACGCCCAGTGGTGGAGGCGACGGCATGGTGCTCAAACCCGAGCCCGTCGTCGCGGCCCTAGAATCTCTCGACCCAACCCCGCCCGCCTATCGCATCCTGCTCTGTCCCCAGGGCGAAAAGCTCACGCAGGGTATATTGGAAGACCTAAAGGGCAAGGAACGGCTCGCGCTGGTTTGTGGCCGGTACGAGGGTTTTGACGAACGGATTCGAACGTACGTGGATCGCGAGATCTCCCTCGGGGATTTTGTCCTCAACGGGGGTGAGGTCGCCGCCATGGCATTGATCGATGGGATTTCCCGTTTGGTACCCGGCGTCATCGGCAATGAGGGCTCGCTCGCTGATGAATCTCATGGCGCTGGGCTGCTGGAATATCCCCAATATACCCGGCCGAGAGAATTTCGCGGGGAAAGCGTTCCCGAGGTCCTGCTCAACGGAAACCATGCGGAAATCGCGCGTTGGCGAAAAAGGGAAATGCTTGAAAGGACGCGTAGTAAGCGGCCCGATTTGTGGCGTGAGTATCGTGTAACCGCGGAGGACGCTCAGCTCCTTGGCGAAAAGGGAAAAACCGCCTCACTTCTGGAAAAGGCCGAGCGAACCTACGTCGCTCTCGTGCATCATCCGGTCTACGATCGTGAAAAGAAGATCGTCACCACCGCGGTGACCAATCTAGATCTACATGATATCGCACGGTCTTCTCGGACCTATGGTCTGGCCGGCTATTTTGTGGTCACGCCTTTGGAGAGTCAGCAGGAATTGGTCACTCGGATCCTTTCCCACTGGACCGACGGCCATGGGGCCCGCTACCACCATCAACGTCGGGAGGCGCTGCAGCGGCTGCAGGTACAGGGCGATCTTCAGGCGGTGATCGCCGAGGTCACCCTGCGGCATGGTATCGCGCCTACGCTCGTGACGACCAGCGCCCAGCAGGTGCCGGGCCGGCCGACGATTACGGCCGAAAACTTGCGGGATCATGAGTTAGTCAAGGAAAAACCGGTGGTTATTGTCATGGGAACCGGATGGGGGCTGGCCGATGAGGTCCAGCAGCAGGCGGATCTCGTTTTGCCGCCGATCCAAGGTCCGGCCGAATATAATCACCTCTCTGTCCGCAGCGCGACGGCGATCCTACTTGACAGAATCTTCGCGATGGGCGAATAGGACTGCTGCCTATGCTGGATGCATCGGCTTGAAGGATCGCTGGACGAAAGTTCGGCGTAACTAAGGAACTTCCATCGCTGATTTGGAGCATGCCATGAGCAATGCCAGACCGATAATTCAAGAACTCGAAGCCCGAATTGCCCCGGCGGAACATCCCGACTTTCGCGTAGGCGATACCCTTCGCGTTAGCGTGCGAATCGTAGAGGGCGACAAAGAACGTGTTCAGGCCTTCGAGGGCGTTTGTATCCGTCGTCGTCGCGCAGGTATTCGTTCGACCTTCACCGTACGTAAAGTGTCGTACGGCGTGGGTGTCGAACGAACATTCCCGCTTTCTTCTCCTCGCGTCGACGCCGTCAAAGTCGTCAGTCGGGGTCGCGTACGCCGTAATCGCCTCTACTACTTACGTGAGCGTACAGGTAAGGCCGCGCGTATTCGCGAGCGCATCGGTGTCCGCCGCAAAAAAGGCGAGCCCAAAAAGAAGGGCGATGCCCCCAAGGCGCGCTAGCTTTTCCGTTCTGCTCCTTCCACACCAACGCTTTCCCTTGGCGATTTGATGTCGCCCTCTACAACTCAGCGTGGACAACAAGCTGAAGCCCTAGCCGTTCAGTATCTTGAGCAAGAGGGCTATCAAATTGTCGAGTTGAACTTTCGGATTCGCGGCGGTGAGATCGATATCATCGCAGAAGAACGTGGCGTGCTCTGTTTGGTCGAGGTTCGCTCACGCCGCTCCACAGAATACGGTCATCCTCTCGAGACCATCAACCATAAGAAACGCAAACGCCTGCTCCTCGCGGCGAACCACCTGCTCTTGAAGCGAGGGTGGAGCGAAAAAGAAATTCGATTCGATGTCGTCGCGATCGTCTATCAGCCGGTATTGGAAATCGTGCTGGTACGCGGCGCTTTCGACGCGTCTTCTTAGGGGAACGCTTTGCGTCGGGCAAAAAAAGACCCCGGCTGAAATCGCTTCCAGCCGGGGTCGAATTCTTTACTCAGTTACGAGCGCTTGCGACGACTACGGACAACCGGCTGCGGCACCTGGCGTACCTTTGTCGCCAGCGGAGCCGGCCCAGGCTGCCGTTTCGACGCACCAGTTAGATGCGACGTTGGCATTGACCAGGATGCTCTTACGAGACAGTGAGGCGCCTTTGGGCATTTCTGTCGGGAAGAGGAAACCAGCGGCCGTTGAGTATTCCACTCTGTCGACGACATTACCGCTACCGTCGGAGAGGAAAATCTCATCCGTTCGATTGCTGATATACCACCAATTCTGAGTGGCGGGGTCTGCGGGGTAGGTATAAGCGATGGAAACGCCGCCGTTGGCCTGGGAATTTCCGTTGATGCCCAATACGACATACTGGCCGGGATTGACCGTCAGGGGGGCGCCGATAACGTGGGTGTCGATATCAGCGTCGCTGATGGTCCAGCCTTGCAGATCGACGGGGTTTGGACCGCCGTTATAGAGTTCGAACCATTCGCCGTCGGCATCAGCCACCGCATCGGGGTTGGCCATGATTTCCGTGATGTAGATTCCAGACGTATTGGTGGGGCCATCGACGACCGCGGGTAGGTCGGCGGTGGGGCCCGCATCGACGGCGACCGTTGTATCGAGTGGCGTGGCTGCATCGACGGTTACGACTGCATCGACCGCTACGACTGCATCGACCGCTACGAGGCCGTCTACTGGTGTGGTTGCGTCGACGGTTACATTGCCGTCTACGGGTGTGGTGGCATCGACGGTGAGTACCCCATCGACGGCCGGGCCGGCGTCAACGGCGACGACCGTATCGGCCATGGGACCGGCGTCAACGGGCGTGCCCTGGTCGGCGGGGCCTGCGTCGGCTGGCGGTGCGGTATATTCGCTTACCTCAAGGGTGAACGGGCCGAATTCGGTGAGATCGTAGGCATCGACGACGATGATGTAGTCCGTGGTTTGAGCCACGGTGACGATAATCTCTTCATCCGATGGTTGGGCGATATCCGAGCCCATTCCCGCGGCACAGGTGCCTCCACAGCTGGGAATCACGTAGAGTGCGGGGTCGAACATGCCATCCCGATCGAGATAGATGGAATACGTTCCAGCTGGAAGCGTGATGGCATAGTAAAGGTCGGGCCCTGCTGTGACGTATTGCGTACAGCCGCTAGAGGGCAAGTTGAGGTCGTCGGTACCGCAGGTCGTATCCCCGGTGGCACTCGCTGAACCGTTCGTCAACGTCATCTGTTCCGCATTGGCGCATTTGTTGTTGGCCGGCGGCGTGCAGGTTGTCGCATCGGTGGTGACGACGGTGCTGTCAGCCACGACGGTCGTCGAGTCGACAGGCACGACCGTGTCGGCGACGATGACGGTGCTATCTACGGGGGGAATGCCCATATCGACGCTGCTATCCGGTGTCGGCGGGGTGCCGCTATCCGCTTGCCCGCTGGTGAGATCGACGGTGCTATCGCTCGCTACGCCCTTATCCTGTTGGGTGGGCGTCCAGCCGTTATCATCGCCACAGCCTGCCGAAATCAATAGAACGGAAAGGCAGGTCGCTACTAAATACCGCATCTCTAACTCCTCCACGCGTTATTACGCATCAGCTAATCTTTAAGAGGCCTGTCTAGGCTGAAATTATGGGGATTGTCTAGGCTAAAAACGGTAAAGGATATCGTCGGATCTATATTGCCGGATGGATCCTCGACGCTGAATTGAGTTGTGATGGATCGGGTGAGTGTGGGGCGCGAATCTAGAGGGTCGGGCAGAACGCTTCGGTGGCTGCGCATGCCGCCTGAACAGACGTTTGATCACCACTGATTCGGTCGTTGCAGATGCAGACCTTACAACAGGGCAATTCGCCGACGCTGCTGCCGATCGCGCAGGAATATCCCGCCTGGGGGCAAGAAAGGCTGGAATCGGGGCAATCGCTATCACTATCGCATACTTGCGTGCAGTGTGGCTTGGCTTCGCCGATGTTGAGCATGCAAATTCGGCTACGGCAGTCCAGGGCCATGGTATTAAAGGTTGCCGTTGTGACATCGGACGGGTCGATCGACATTTTGCATTCGATACCCACATCGTCCTGGCCACAGGTGGCGACGGCCGCGACAAGGCCAACTAACAATGGAAGGACAATTAACAGCTTCTTCATGAGGGGCTCCAACAATACGATTCCGGTACGGTCGGTATCACTTTTCCGAGACAGCGTGAACGTGCCGCCCTGGGGCGATCCTAAACCGCGCCCATATTACACGGGCCCAAGGGCCTGTCAAGCAAGCCTGAGGCCCTGCTTAACAGAGCAGGTACGATACGCCGGAGAAGGTTCTCGGCTCCTCTAGGCTTGTGATTTTCCTTGCAACGCGTCGTTTTCCGGTGCTAGGGTCACCGCGGTTTTGGATCCCTTTAAGCGGACGTTTCGTCCGAGAGAAGACCGAGGTTGCTGATGATGCGAAGTATGACCCAAATGGTCACGGTGTTGGTCATAGTGATGATGGCCCTTCCCGCCCAAGCTCAGCGGAAGAAAGCTGATTTTCAGTTTGCACCTGAGACCGTGGAGAAAAGCAGCCCGGCCTCGAAAACCATGCAAAAGGCGCTGAAGCTCTACGAGAGCAAGGACTACTACAGCGCGAGCATCGAATTGCATAAGGTCATCGAAGGCGAAAGCGGGGATGCGGCTGCAAATAAGGAACGCGCCACATTTTGGATGGGAAAGACCCTTTACCATCTGAAATTCTATTCGGCAGCGCTGTCCTATTTCGACCGCATCGTGCAGAACTCCTCTCATCGATATTTCCCCGCCACGCTCAAATGGTTGGCGGCCCTCAGTCGTGAACTGCCCGAATCGGTGGGTATTCTGAAGAAAATCGGTAAATACGATAAATCTCACCTGGAACAGCCCGCATTGGATCCCATCCGACACGAATTGCTCTACCTGCTCGGTCGCTACCACTACGCCGAAGGGCATTTCAAACAAGCGATCGATCTGTTGGGCGAAGTGCCTTCCAAGAGCAAATTCTTCGCACGCGCCAAATTCGTTCAGGGCATCACGTATGTCCGTCTCTATCAAGCAAAGCCCGCAGCCAAGGCATTCAAATACCTTTTGCGCGTTGCTATCGAACGACCCGACGCACCGGAGATTCGCAAATTTCAAAGTTTGGCGCGACTTTCACTCGCCCGCGTTTTTTATTCGGTCAAGCAGTTCAATTTGGCGATCAAATACTACGACCAACTCGAACCAAGCCATCCCGGTTGGCTGCAATCGCTATTCGAAGCCAGTTGGGCCCACTTTCAGGCCAACCACTTCGGTAAATCCCTGGGTAATATCCATACGCTTAATGCACCCTATTTCGAGGACAAGTACTTCCCAGAATCCCACATCCTGAAATCGGTTGTATATTGGAAGCACTGCCAATGGGGTCGTAGCAAAGAAGCCATTGCCGAGTTCGTCAACAAATATCCTCAGCTCTACAAGGCGCTGAAGAAAATCATCACCAAATACGCTGACCCAACCGAATTCTACGATTACGCCGAGAAAATTCGTGCGGCAAAGGTTCTTCGCAGTGGCGCAATCGGCCGAATGGCGCGTACCGTTCTGAGCGACAAGACGCTTGCGAAGACTTTCCAATATGTTGAAGAATTGGCGCGTGAATTGAAGCAGATTCAAAATGCCGATCCCGCTTGGAAGGCGACCGCCATCGCAGGCGTTATTCTGCAGGACCTTACCTTGCAAGAGTCTCTCGCCAAGCGAGAGGCGGGCGATTTGGCGCAGCGACGCCTCAAGCGACTCTCCAAGGAAATGCGAGATCTGCATAAGCAGGCGTTGAAAGTGGAATACGAGATCATTCGTGGCCAGAAAAACGAATTGGAAGTCGCCGTTCGTAAAGAACTGGTTCTTCCAGCCGGTTCCCGCGGTCGCGATATTCAGCCCGATGAAGAGCATCTGATTTGGCCTTTCGACGGTCAGTACTGGCGCGACGAGCTAGGCTACTATCGCTATAAGATCGCCTCTCGCTGCAGCAAAAAGTAGCACCCCCCGCCGACGATCGGTTTCCCATAGCCGACAACCGATACCCGACAACCGATACCCGACAACCGATACCCGACAACCGATTTCCGATACCCGACAACCGATTTCCGACAACCGACAACCGAAAACCCAGAACCGATACCCGACAACCGATACCCGACAACCGATTTCCGACAACCGACAACCGGTCCTAGGTTTTCGGTCCTAGGTTTTCGGTCCTAGGTTTTCGGTCCTAGGTATTCGGTCCTAGG
>Ga0257122_1001620_pt1 | contig 15503 bp, 19 predicted proteins | sample SI106_120metaG_FD_190146 | JGI IMG/M metagenome (GOLD analysis project Ga0257122, IMG submission 190146) | Marine microbial communities from Saanich Inlet, British Columbia, Canada - SI106_120 | ecosystem: Environmental > Aquatic > Marine > Inlet | place: Canada: British Columbia | collected... | reverse complement strand
GCGATGTGGTTATTGATAAAACGACAATCGATATTGCCAAGGAAATACTTGTAACGGTGGGACTTGTCTTTGTTTTGACGCGAGTAGTTCACTGTCTATTACTCCCGGGCTGTTATAAGACCCATGAGTGATGTGAAGCTCCGTATAAGATTCAACGGTCCGGCGATTGCCCAAACAGCGGCGGTAATTTCTAACGGCGTCGTTTTAGCAGCTAATGTTTATTTGCTATCGTCATCTATCCAGCAGACAATCCGAACAACGAAACAAGCAAGAGTCTCAGACTCTTTGCAAACTGCAGTTGATGTCGCCCAGTCGCTCGGATCGTTGACCAAACTCATTACCGATATTGTTGAGAAGAACCATGTCAAGAACAGTCCGGATATATAATCCTGAAGAACGAAGATTTTTAGAAGATAATTTGTATTGTACGTACTGCGGTAATGCGAATGCATTCCAGATAGATCTTAAACTAAAACATCTTCTCAAATCAGAATCCGGTTGTGTCTCTGTTGAACTATTGAAATCTTATTCTGATCGAGTCATGAATGTAATAAAGAACAATGTAAATAGACTTCTTGAAAAAGGATGGGAAGGCAAACCTCGATTTCGGTGCGCAAATTGTAATGAAGATCAGTCTTTGGACTTGCAAGGCAGGGTGTATGATTATTGTTCCTATAACTTCTGTCCTGGATGTTTTTCGTGCGGGCAATTTATTAAGAAGGATTACCTTCTTGAAATGTGTACCGAATGCATAACAGATAAAGATGGAGCTATCGATGATGAAGAATGCATTTACAATTGCCCGAATTATGATAATGGTCTAACTGAGGTGATGGCTCATTATGATTTGAACCTTACGGATATTAAGAAGGATCTTGGGTACTGAATATCAAGCAAATACAAAATAAACAATGCTAGCAGGCAGGGAATAAAATCTCTGCCTGTTTTGTTTTATGAAAGGAGGTTGTTTGTGCAGTTGATATGCCACGATTGTTGGAATTACACATATTTTGAGGTGGATGTTGAAACGTTGAGAGAGTTAAAAGCGGGTAACGGACAACTGGTTGTCCAGGATACAAAGTTTGAAGACTTTAATTATAGCGAGTCCATGCTCAGAGACAATCTGAATGATATTGTGCAGTATGTGATAAAACAAAATGGTGCTGCACTCATCTGGGATCCGGAATCTGAAGGTTATCAAAATAATTATATAAGCTGTGCCAGATGTGGTTCAAAGAAAGTAACAAAACCATATAGTCATTGGCATTCAAACAGACATCAATCACTTGATAAGGAGTTATTAGCAAACCATAAAGAATTTACAGAACTTAGAAGGGAGAAAAAACATGCAGATAATTTGCCAGTGCTGTACAAAGAGCGATGAATTCCTACTCCCATTGTGGGTAGCTACAACTTTCAAATTTAATGAAGACGATACTTTGTCAATCATACATTTAAGACCACTAGAGTCTATGAGCGAGAAGTTAACAGAAAACAGCTCACTTCGAGAGATAAGCTGTAAGGAATGTGGTTCCAACGAAGTTGACATTGTATTTAATGAATACGACAATCAGGATGATGACGAAGTATCCGCCTTGGAGGGTTTATGAATAGTTACAGGGATATGATAACAGCAAAGATCAGAGACGCTGTCAACCAATGGTTGGACAAGCTGAAGAAGGAAAAACCAGAATTACAACTCACTCGCCAATGGAAGGTTCAGTTTGATAATGGCTTTATACCTGGACACGCCAGTTTACCTGTTATCACCGGATCGAAGAAGGGAAAACATCTTATTGCCGAGGTGGGATTTATAGTCCCTGACAATTTAGAGATTGATCTTGATGATCTGGAATTATCCCTTCTGGATGAACCATTCAAACAGAAGAAACAACAAGTTGTACAACCGACGATAGGCGAACCTCTTGGCGTTTTGAATGATATCATCGTTGGCGTGAATAACTTCTTGTCGGAACTCAGTTTTACTTCTATTCCGGGGCAGGCAGTTAAAAGAGTGAATCTGACTCCATCTCCCCAAATGATTAACAGATTGAAGGTTAATACTGGTACACATAATCAGCAGGACATTGGTGATGTAAGGAAGCAGATCCGTTCAAGCAACATGTTGCCGGAGTGGTTAAGGTCCATAAGTAATAGGGAGGTTTTCGATACGCTGGTAGATAAAATCGCTGAAGGATATGTCCAGTATTCCAAGACATCTAAAGTCACCCTACCAGAGTTCTTCAAACTGTATGAAGATTATCTCAAGAAGGAAGGCAAACTATTTGACTATTGTAAATACAAGGCTCAGCCCATTGAACTAGATGAAAATAACGGCCATTGTTTGGAAGGGTATTGCAGTAAGAAGGGATTTAACAAAGTATGTGACCAATCAATTAAAAAGTTCGGAAAGAAATAAAGGAAAGGAGGGAAGATGAAGAATAATCTTATTATAAATACACCTGAAAAGATTGAGGGAGATGTTGAAGATTTTAAAATGGATTGCTTGGATGATGAAAAGAATTATACCGTCGCAAAGATCAAGTTATGCAGAGACATCAAGAATGATAAACCGCTGCTCTTTTATTCACAGGACTTGACAAGAAACTTTCGTGGTGAGTCTGATCCCTTTGGAAAGAAACAGATATTGAAAGTGTTCACGCCCTCTAACCATGAAGCTGTGGCTGATGTTTCATTGACAAAGAAATTTGAAGACACTGTTCTTGCCCATAGAAACAAGATAAGGGATTACAGTCCAATGACGGATATTTCGTCACAGAATATGAAGCTTTTTATGGACGAGAATACTGCTGAGTTTGTTTCAGACATAGGGATCAATGTTGATGGTTTATCTGAAGACTTTTCTGAAATGGAATCAGTTGAAACCACACCGTTTTTGGATGATATATCAATCGACGCTACAAAGTTAAAGGAAGATCTCTTCTTTCTGAATGAAAGGATGACCGTTGTAAAGGACCAGATGGCAGATACATTTGAAGAATATTCCGATCCACGTAAACTAACTGACGATGAGTTTGCAGCTTGTCTTGCAAGAGAAAATATTCCAGATGGACTCGTACAGAAATATCTTGAGTTAAAAGAGCAGATTGATCAGGTGAAGGGACAATTAGGTGAAGTAAATACAGTTGTCTTTCGTGAGACTGCTACAAAGATAAAATTACCAGAAAGGATTAAAGGTTATGATTTATTCAGGTGAGTTTCTATCTGCAGCCTGGTTCGATATCTATAAGCAGGTTCTTGTGCAGAATGAAAAACTGGGCGATCAGCAAATGAAATCAGAGCAGTTAACCGCTGTTGCAACAACGATATTCATCCAGGCTGGACAAAGAGGATTTCTGAAACCAGCTCCAATCGACGCATTCACAAGAGAACTTCTGAAGATAACAGGAAAAGTAAAGGATAGACAGATACAGAAATCAATCTATGAATCGGTTAAATTGTTGGCAAGTAGTAACGGAATAAAGGGGGTTGTATGAGGGACCAGATATCAGATGCTGATTTAGAACTTGAATACAGGAAAAGGTTTTCAGTTCCAGAAGGTGAAATCATCTCAGACTCTGCAACAGCTGCTAAACATTTCACGGCATTTATTGGTAAAAGAATTACCGAACGTGAATGTTTTGTGGTGATGTTGCTTAATGGCAGAAATCAGCTGATTCATACCGAAATTCTCTTTGAAGGAACGTTAACTTGCTCGGTTGTTTATCCAAGAGAGATTGTACGGCTCGCAATAAAAGAAAATGCTGCAGCTGTTCTTGTTGGTCACAATCATCCTAGCGGAAATAAGATAGAATCATCAGATGACAGGAATATTACTGAGAAGATTAAGAAGGCTCTTCAGACTGTTGATATCAACTTTCATGATCACATAATTGTTGTGCCTGGCGGGGAATTTTTATCCTTTGCTGATAAGGGATTAATTTAATAAAGGAAAGGAGGGAGTTATGCCAGTTTATACATTTGCCTGTCCAAAATGTGGGCTGGCTGTAAATAAAGTTTCACAGGTAAATGACACTCTACCGGAATGTCCATACTGTCGGCTCGAAATGGAAAGGCAGATAAAGTCATGTGGATTTGTCTTTAAAGGATCTGGTTTTCATGAAACCGATTATACTCGTTACAAATCAAAAGAAAGGAGTTCACCATGAGAATTGGATTTGAGGTAAACCAGGAAGATACTGCTGAACAGGAAGTTGGGATTGCGATGCCTGTTGATCAAGGATCAGCTTGGTATGCAGGACTGCCCGAATACTTTTTAGAACTCTGGATGAAATTTGCTATTGTTTACGGGACCTATGCTGCTATTCGGGATTTGATAAAAAGTATCGCCTAGGTTGAGGAAAGAACTGGCAGTAGCTGGTTCTTTTCTTTAAGTAAAAAAGGGCTCCAACAGTTAAGCTGAAGCCCTATTACTGAGGGTTTGTTGTCGAAAGTTTCGATTATTTCACTAGAGCGATCTTCTGAGTTTGTGTAAAATCGTCTGCAACAAGTTTAACAATGTAGACTCCTGAAGAGAATGACGAGGCATCCCATTGGATTGAATGATACCCTTCTTCCATTCGTGAGTTTACTAACTGAGTCACCTCACTTCCCATCATATCATATACAGTCAAGGATATTTGTCCGCTCATTGGAAGGTCATAACTTAATGTTATGATTGGGTTGAAAGGATTTGGAAATGCAGGGTGCAATGAATACATTGTAGGAATAACATAAGGAAGACTACCAGAGTTAACTATACTAGCCATTTCATCAGATAACAATACATTAAACTCAAGAAGTTCAGCGTCTAAGCTGGCAATTTGGATTTCACTAAATTCACCATCATTTGATTGAGAGTATCTTCCTAAATTACTTGACTGCAATCCTACTTCTAAGATGGGTCCCAAACCTGCTTCAATGTCATATCCGTTAATGCTATAAAGAATAAACGACAATTTTGAATCATTGTCAAAAATCCTGTGTTGGACATCCATTAGCGTTGTTCTTTCACCCATATTAATACTTGAAACCTGATAATTCTCCTCAAGATCAATGGTTACAAGCATAGCCCTTATAATGGGTTCATTATAAAGAGTAATATTCAAAGAGGCATCTTCACCTTCAAGGACACCAATCGGATTGACTTCCTTTGAAATTAGAATTTTACCTTCACCACCATCCCTGTCCATTGATCGTTGGGACATGATAATATCTAAAAGAATTACTGTATCAGCTACATCAATTTCCCCATCACCATTCATATCTCCGGCAAATTCTTGATAGGCAGTAGCGGTAATAATTTCTAAAATAATGCCGTTCATGAGAACAATGTCAGCAACTGTAAGACTTTCATCAGCATTCATATCTCCAAGCAAAAATACGCAGCTAGTATCATCATAGGTGACAACGGGGCTGTAATTCAAAGCTTCATCGTCAGTGCATCCGTAGCAGTATGTACTGTCAATATCACAAATGAAAGATTTGAAATCAGACAGTGATCCAAATTCATGATCAATATAGCTGCCGCTACTATCCATATTTACAAATTCTTGTTTAGTGAAATCTGTACTATCAGGTGAACTAGTTGTACCTGATTCTGTCAACCAGATTTTTGCAATTGTTCCAAATGAACTATCTGCGAGGAAATCACCCCCGGTATCGTATATAATAAATTTTACTGAGGTACTATCACTTGATATCTTGGAGGTAAATGCCATGTCTTTAACATACTTGGTAGAATCAATACCAATTGCTTTATAACCAAATGAGTCAACATCTAATTCTAATTCTATTCCATCCACAATGGTTTCTGAGGCTATCCAGATATCTAAGTAACTTGAATCTTGATTTACTTCGGAAATAATATTTGTGAACATGATGGTGCCATCTGGATAGCTCCCACTTGAAGATCCCATTATAATATCGACAATCATTACAATATCAAGCACATCAATTATTGCATCCTCATTTAAATCGCCAGCCCACATTTCATAATTAGTTGGAGTCAAGGACTGTATGATAATATTTACAATATATACAACATCGTTAACATTTACTAGTAAATCGTGATTTAAATCTCCTGAGTCAAAAAGGGATTTAAGTGCGGCAAATCCATCTACTAATCCATAACCAACTTCATTATTGAAATCAGATTCGTCAAATTCATAACCAGATAACTGAATGGCAGTGGACTCAATTGCAGTTTTTACTTCTAAAGGAGTCAAATCTGGGTTTGCTAATAATAAAAGTGCGGCTATTCCAGCGACATGCGGCGAGGCAAATGATGTACCAGTATTGGATCCGTACTCATCATGACAATCTTCATCATTAATACAAGGAATTTCATCATCTATGTTAATATTGGTAGATATTATATCAACGCCAGGTGCAACAACACTAAGATTACTATTATAACAACTATCTTCCCATTTAGTATACGTATCATCTATTGCACCGACTCCTATAACTTCAGGCCAAGCAGCAGGATATGAAGTATCTGTTCCCCAATAGTTATTTCCTGAGGCTGCTATTAGCACAATTCCAGCATCATACGCAGCTTGAATTGTTGGATAAAAATAGTGGCTTACATTCCAATCCTCAGGACATCCCCAACTCATGTTGATGACATCGGCATCTTTATCAATCGCATATTGAATTGATAGTGCAGCACCAGTTGCAAAGTTAATTTGTTGATTTTCAGTATTAGATTTATATGTGAATTTAACCATAAGCAATTTGACACCAAGATTCTCATTCCACCCTCCAGCAACACCAGATATACCAATTTGGTTATTGGTGCTTGCGGCGATAATACCTGCTGTTCTAGTACCGTGATAACTTGGGTAAATATATTCTTGATTATTGTTAATATTTATATAAATATTAGGATCATTTGATTGAACAAATGTGTAGCTCTCTCCACTCCAATCAGACACATAAGACCAACCTATTACGTCGTCAATATATTCCGCGTCACTACCAGTAATTGGATCATCATCTACATTATTTATAATATTATCATCACAAAATATATCATCTATATTTACAATCGAGTCATCATTACAATCACTTATAATGGATAATAATTCTGGCATGTCAATTATTTGATTGCCATTTGTATCGTTTTCGGAATCTGTGTAATCCTCAGGTAATTCCCCATTATTAACCCAAATATTATTAATTAAATCAGGGTGATTGTATAAGAGTCCTCCATCAATATCGGCAACAACAACTTGTGTATTACCAAATTCAATATCCCAGATTGATTCCAGATCAAGATAATCAGATAATAATGCCCATTGTTCCTCATTATTAAAATAATTGTCATTGGGGGTTGCGAAAGAAGTAATTATATCATCAAAATCTACAAAATTAAAAATACTTGACGTATCTGCTCGTTGGGCGTAAATAAATGGATTCTCAGTTGTATCAATAGTTACAATATTAAATGCACCAATAAGGGTATCTGATTGTATTTCTGCATTTGTTATGCTCAAAGCACTTAGATCACTCCCAGTAACTTTTGTACCATTAGATTTTCTTAGTATCATTCTGAATGGTTCCACTTGATTACCTTTTACATCATTTTTATATCTATACCAAGTACTATCACTGGATCTATATTCATTTTGCCCAACAAATTTTGTTTCAGTACACATCAAATAATTTGAAAATAATAATATGAGTAATAAATAGAAAGAAATATTCTTTAACATAGATATCCTTTTTTAATTTTTAATTATGATGATGATATGGACGATGATGATTAATATAACAATTACTTAATCGATATTATTATCCATATTTAAATCCAACCAATAATTTCGTTTAAAATGATTTTGTCTACAAACAATGTGATGTCAGAAATGAATAGTTTTAGCATAATAATGCAAAACCATCTTTGATTGTAAATCCACTAAGAATAGCATTTGACGTTTCACCATTCTCAAATGTGACTGTACTAATCCAAGATTCTCCCCTTAGAACAGTACTCTCGATAAATGTACTATCTTCGTCAAAAATGTAATTGGAAGTGACTAGAATATTTTTCCCAATAAAGTTAATCGATTCATTGTAAATACCTGGTGCAACGATAACAGTATCCCCATCCGCTGAGGCGTTAATGCCTTCTTGGATAGTAGAATAATCAATAGGGATATTGATCACCGTGGCATAGGTGATGCCGATCAATAGGAATATTGTAATTCTCTTCATAGGATTTATCAATTAAGATCCCAATATCAATTCAACCATCATGACAATATCGATCACATCTATGGTGCCGTTGGCATCAAGGTCGGCACAGGAGCAGTCGTTGGTATTGTTGAGGATGCATTCAACTGTTTGGACGATGTCTATTACATCTACGATTCCGTCGCCTGACACATCTCCTTGATCGGGGCAATATCCTCCGGTTTGATCAAAATAAAATGCACCTATATCCATCCGTGTACCGTCTGGATCTTGGTCGTCGTGGTCATTTTCCCAGGTGATCCCATCATCATCTAGATCTGGGTCCCCAGAATCGATACAAGGAGAATTGAATTGAAGATTATATTCATTATTTTCAGGATCTGTGAATAATGGATCTGAACTAAGATTGTTATCACTATAAACCAGAACATCCGAATCTGATATGAATATGCTTTCAATTTCAAGCTCAATATCGGAATATTCAATTAGAATGTCATTTGATCCTTCAAAGAATTGCATGTTTGATTGATAATTATCCCACATTATTGTGTTGATAAAATATATTGAATTGTCACCATATCCAGCAAGACCACCCCCGAGTTGCCATGGATAATTTTCAAAATTATTTTCAATTATATTTGAGTTCACTATCAGTAATTCAGAGGAATCAACATGTATACCTCCCCCGAGCGGAGCACTATTATTGTAAATTTGAGTATTAATTAAACTTGCTGCAGAATTAAAAATAGAGATTCCACCCCCTCCATAATTTGCCGAATTATTTTTTATCACAACATCCACAAATACTGCATTGGAACTATCTGTTAGACAAATTGCTCCTCCAAAACATGTGGGCTCATTCCAAGGACCAGAAACGGTACACCAATTATGATCAAAAATGGTATTTTGTACAATTGGGGATGAATGGTTTTCACAAAATAATCCGGCTCCTTGTGCTAATAAATCTGGATTAGTTAATATTTCATTATCCTTTATAATCAGATTTAAAAGTGATGGGCTTGAATTATTCGTACATGATATACCAGCACCAAATAATGCAAAACCATCTTTGATTGTAAATCCACTAAGAATAGCATTTGACGTTTCACCATTCTCAAATGTGACTGTACTAATCCAAGATTCTCCCCTTAGAACAGTACTCTCGATAAATGTACTATCTTCGTCAAAAATGTAATTGGAAGTGACTAGAATATTTTTCCCAATAAAGTTAATCGATTCATTGTAAATACCTGGTGCAACGATAACAGTATCCCCATCCGCTGAGGCGTTAATGCCTTCTTGGATAGTAGAATAATCAATAGGGATATTGATCACCGTGGCATAGGTGATGCCGATCAATAGGAATATTGTAATTCTCTTCATAACCTGCTCCTTCATTTGTTATAGTATTATTCGGAGTTAAAGATTGCCACGATTAAACAAAACCTTCGGGTCTTTAAGTTGTGAATACAGCTCCGAATGATGGATTGAAGTTACAAAAGAACTTCGGTTTTGATTGTGAATAACGATAGTTGATTTCATATTGTTACATTTTCAAAAATGGGATTACTTTAATAGGGTTATAGAAATTTCCCAAAAAATACTACCCAGCCCGTTTTCTAATAGGAAAAGTAGGATAACCAATGACCACAGAACTAGAGTTGGAATAAGCATGGCCTTTTTTCTAAACGTTCATGCCCCCGCAGAATCATCCACAGTGGGCAGGTACAATCATGACTTAAAGGTTGACAATTGGTGTTTATTATTAGAATTTCAGTTGCAAAGTCTTAATCAATTAGAAAACACCATTTTGACTTTGCCAACCCTCAATTATTTCAACAGTAATAATATCTTCTGCTGGGACACCTATCGCGTGTCCATTATACGCATATGAGCAATCTTGCCAAATTTTTATATCATTAGTTTTGCAATATATATAAGCCAATGCAACTCCCAGCAAATATTTACGATTGTTCTTGTCCTTGAATTTTACAATACAAGCTTGAGAATAGTTGAGATAGCTACTTAAGAGATCATAATCATAGTTATCTTTGAAAGTAGCGCAAATATCATATACAATTTCCGGTGCTCCAAGATAGTCCCAATTCCCCATCCTTTTTGGCTGCTCAAATAATTCTCTCACTAATAATCCATAAGGGCCATAATGGAAATTATCGGCAACTTTCATCGAATACAGTTCTGTAAAATGGATAGGAAATTGCCCTTCAGTCATTTTTTGCCGAAATTCATTCCATTCCTGAGATGAAAAATATTTCGGTGCTAGGTTTTTCAAATTAGACCATATGAAATCTAAATTTGAAGTTAAGGGGAGAATACCTTTTGTGTAAACTTGATTAGGAAATATTCTCGTGCCATGGAACCAACAGGTGTAATCAAAATTAGTTTTTATCTCAAACCTGTTTCGAAGATAAGGAAATATAGTCTCCTCAAAGGAATCATATCCCGGGCACTCTTCATACATACTGTCCGTGTCTAACTCTCGGAATAATCCAACAAAATGTTCTTTGGGGATTCCAAGTATGTTTTGGACACTATCTATCGCTCCCTTATAATTTGAACAGTCTAAGTATCTTACCATTAAAGTGATTTTCTAACGTATGGGATTATATACATAAGCTAGACACAAAATTACGTCGAATAAAAATATGAATGCAATCTGTTGGGCGTTGCCGCTACAGCGGTCTTATGGGGATTCAATGGAATTCTTCATATCTTTGAATTGTGAGGGAAATTTCCAATCAAGGCAGAACTCCTTCAGAATCATCCACCAGGGGCAGGCATAACCATGAATTGAAGGCTGACTAATGATGTTTGCGGATGATTGTCAGCTTCGAAGTTTTAATCCGTTTAGTTTGCAATTCCCTATTTAGAAATTGCATATTTAATTTCGAAAATAACTCTGAAACCCTCAATGCATTCTCTATCTACTCTAGTTGAAACCCCTTCATGCCCAATGCATCGTCGTGTATCGTCAATGTGAGTAGTCCCATTGGAAACCATCTCTCTTATTATATCTCCAAGAGAAAAGCCCCCACCATAGCACAGGGGATTCGGACAATCATAATACTCTCCGGGATAATTTGATTTGGAATACTTTCGTATTTTCCTCTGATCACCTAATCCCGTTAGTATTTCAATTGAAATTTCCTCGATGCTAGTGAACTCTTCACTAAAACTCAATTTGTCTTTAAAAACATATTCTGTTTTATGGTAAATATCAGATGCTTTTTTTTTCTTTCTCATAATGATTTCCTAAAAATTAATTACTACCTAATAGTCTAAATTACCTGTGCAACATCATTAGCTCGTTTTTCATAGGGTACTCAATCCATCACATCCCATTCATAACAGCCTGAACAATATCCGTTTAAACCACCCACCCACATACACTAAACCTCGACATCCTTTGCAACGTAGCCTACTATAGGCTGTAGCATTATTTTTTTAGACGCTTCATATATTCATCTACAATCGATTCCTCTGAATTCCTTGATTCCTTTGAATTCCTAATTATTTTAATACTGCTTTCCCACCATTATATAAACTGCCAATAACCGGTGCAGAATAAAAAAAACCCTGACGGATATTAGCAGTTTAATTTTTAAATAATCTTTCAAATTCATATCTTTTTGACGGTCCTCTGCATCCGCGTTCATTGACATTTTAGGAGAGGTTGATGGCACATTCTGTCAGTCCTTTCTTGTAAGGTCTTTTTGTGCAGTTATGCTTATCCCATATTTTCATTGATGCAATATTATCATTCTCTACATGGCTTGAAACAGTTTTTATACTTTTGCTTTTTGCCACTTCCAGCAGGTTATTGAATGCAGTTGAAGTGACTTCGCGATTCCAATATTCTGATGAAATCCAATAACCTATTCTTGCAGTTTTATTATTGGGATTGTAATTAGACAATGAAATCAACCCAATAGGGGTATCATCGGAAACTATTGAGTAAGTAAATGAATTAGTTTTGTTAATCCATTCGGTTGTTTTCTTGTGAAAATCTTCAGTGCTGCCAAGAAAATTTGAGCCCATAGACTGTTGCAATTTTGTGTCGTTGCGAAGAATTATTGCTAGAGGTTCTGAATGGGATTCATTGTAAAATTTTATTGTTACCATTAACTATCTCCTAACACAACTAATGTTTCACTACAGGCATCGTGACTAAATAGACATTATTCAAATTGTACACATTTTATTTCATTTGCCTGCCTGAACGATGAAATGGGCAGGGATGGACTCTCACCATCTAGAAAATACGCGCTTCTTGGTGCACCATTGATAGTTAGACACATATTCATGTTTACAAAGTATATCCAATTTGGATTTTCCCAATTTTTTGATCTCTATAATCACCCGAGTCAAAAGAACTAAATGCATAGGAAAGACCAATATTAAAGGATTGAACATCTATTCCCAACCCGGTGAATAAATACACTCCATGTAGTTTTGAGTTTAAGTCTAAATAATCAGTTTTATAAGCTCTTCCTGTTGACAGTATGCCCACTGAAAAAGATAAAAAATTGATCGGTTGAAATAGCAAGGTGCCTGAAACATCAATATAATCATTATTGTTTGATGAGAGTTGACTCCAATAAACATTTGTAAAGTCAAATGTTAATGATGATTTAGGTGTTAGCTTTGAAAAAAAACCGATCGTTAACCTGTCTGGCATTTTCCCTTCAAGATGACTGGGTGGAGAAATTGGATACCCATGTACTTCTATAGAATCAATCTCGATCGGATTTAATTCTAATCCATCGTATGTAATATTGTCTTTAATACGAGGGTTGTTCTCAAAATAGATTCCAATTCCTCTATCATGTTTAATCTCATATTTTAATCCCAATTTCCATCCATATCCATAAGTTGATAATTGTGAGCTGGTTCCAAAAATAGTACTTGAATATTCTAATGTTTTAAGGTCCAATTGTAAACCACAACTGATCATATCAGATTCAGTTATTATGCCTGGAAAAGATGATGAAATGGATAATGTATAACTATTGATATTCTCGCTATTTCGAAATTCCACATACTCACCTGACCCGGTTGGGTTCTCAATCGTAATCAATTCTAATTCTGCTCGTTGAATACTATTGTATTCTTGATTAAAGCTTAGTCCGATTGATAATTTCTTCAATGGAAAAATAAGACCAAAAGATTGAGGTAATTTTATCTGGTTTCTTTTATGCCTGAGAAATGGCCCCATCGCAGGATCAACCTCAGATTCAAATTGATAAGACAATCCTATAGATATCCCACTTTGGGCAATTACTGAAGCAGGATTACTACTGCTTATAAAAGCTGGATGGGTCATGATGTTATGAGAATAACCCATACTACTTAAATTATCCATGACATAACCTTGGGTTAAATGCAAGCATGTACTTGATATCGGTTCAATTGAAAAACCATGCGAAAATAGCACACTAATTACGATGAGGGAAGATATCATATTTCTTTTCATAAATTCTCCATATTGAGGTGTCTTACGTCTAATCATATGTCGATAACCGATGCAGAGGTGGAAACACCCTGCCGGATATTAGCAGTTTAATTTTTAAATAATTTTTCAAATTCATATCTTTTTGACGGTCCTCTGCATCCGCGTTCATTGGTTTGTTATGCATTTTATTTCTTTTTCTCAATTTCGATCTCGGTGCCAACTTCAAGATTAAAACAGTATTCGCCTTTCGTATGACGCCAATCATTACGTCTCCGATTACGCGAAACAATAAATTCTTCAGAATCAATTGAGTTTGATAGAAAGTTCGCACAAATCTGGTAAGAAATTGAATCGATAATTGTGTACTCGAATAAATTTTCATCAAATGGGTCATATTTAGTATTACCAAGAATTGAATGGGATCTTAACTCTTCAAAATCATGTGGTAAATAACTTGAGGATTTCCAGAATCCATCAATTGATGTTTGGATAACTCTAAGATCTTGAATTGTATTGGAATCACTTTTTTTCAGTCGAAGTACCTGTGGTGACTCAATTAATACTATTCCTGTAATCACCACTAATGAAACTGCAATAATTGAGAACCCGATGATTAACTTACCAAATAAATGGTTCATTACTCATCCACTTCGTCTTTGTTTAAATCCCAGATGTAGTAGCTGAATATTGTTCCTGCAATTCCACCAACCGACAGAAATTTTAAAATAAATCGTAATGTCATTTCACCGCCTAAGAATTTGTACACTATTGTGGTCAGATCTCCAATGACAAAACCCGCTGCAATGAATAGTGTGATATATGTCAGCCATTTACGGATTTTTGAATTTCTGTTACTTCGATCAGATTTAATCCTGCGATTTATGTAGTATGTGAAAAATATATAGATCGGGAACGAGATAACAGTGAGTGCAAGTGACATCCTGATAGAGCTGTCACTGCGATGAGAAATCCCTGATCTAGCAAGATCAGGAAACCCTTTGTTAATATATTCAAATAAAAGATTTCCAACTGAAATTGCAGTGATAATTAGCGTGGTGAATAATAACAAATAGATAAAAGCTTCTTTTGCTGGTGTATACGGTGCCGGCTTTGGTATCGGGATTGGAAAGTCAATATCCGCGAATGAGTTTATAGCTTTCGATACTTGATCTTCTGGCCAATTTGCTTCTATCAATACGTCATTTAAGCTCTCGCGAGATTGACCACTGGCCAAAGCTTCGCGGACAAATTGGTGCAATACTTCATTTACATTTGACAAAATCATTCTCCTTTAAAAAATGCATAATGGCTTGAGATTATCGTCACGTTTTCGTGTCTGTCACATTGATTGTTAAGTATCATTTTCAAATTCTTCAAGAGTTTCATTTATATCAAAGTGATGTAGAGCTTTTGCAAGTCGATATTGACCATGAAGACATGCTTGAATTATGAAAAGTCCAAGCATCTGAGTTTCACTATCATGTTTTTGATTCACGGCGTCTGCCAACGATTGATTGTACTCAAACTTTAATTCTTCAGGTAAATCAGGATTACTTCCATTATGTCTTGCTACTTCTATTGCACTGACCAACATTAATTCACCAGCATTGACAAGTGCAGGGACAGCGAAATATGAAGCAAGGCCAACATTGCCCTGGTGATATAGATTCTCCCAAAGTTCTAATATTGCCTCCGATCGATTCACTTTAAGTTTCTCAACTGAAGGTCGAAAATCAAAAGGGACTCCATAGCCACCATCAAAAATATTTTCTTTAATATTCATCGTTATTTAAATTACTCTTAACGAACGAAATAACCGGCGTGAAAATGTTCA
>Ga0257122_1001619_pt1 | contig 15516 bp, 11 predicted proteins | sample SI106_120metaG_FD_190146 | JGI IMG/M metagenome (GOLD analysis project Ga0257122, IMG submission 190146) | Marine microbial communities from Saanich Inlet, British Columbia, Canada - SI106_120 | ecosystem: Environmental > Aquatic > Marine > Inlet | place: Canada: British Columbia | collected... | reverse complement strand
TTGCAATCACTTTTCCAATTTTTGGCGCTCTCAGTGGTAGCGGTTACCCCATCGGCACAGGCGCAGATGCACCAACGATGTTTATTGCAAACGCAGGATTGGTATGGGTTCCTATTCTTGCCTTCTTCTGCATTTTGGCATTTATCTTTATGAATAACATGCCGTTCCACAAATGTGGTTCGACGCCAGTTGCCGTTGCTAAATATTTATGGCTAACTATTCTTGGTTTTTCAGGTGCCACCGCGGGCATTCTCTTGCTCATATTTACATTCCAAGTAGAAAATATTTGGGTTAAATTACTTTGTGCTTTCCTCGCGGTTCTAGTTGCTGTACCAGTGACGTTAGTTGCTATGCGGTTCTTGACACCCAAGGAAACAAAAGAAAATCTTCAAGATCAATTTGGCATTTTCAAAGAAAAGCACAACTGGGTAATGACGTACTTGTACGTGATGACATTCGGTTCTTTCATTGGATACGCAAGTGCATTCCCAAAATTGATTGATGATGTCTTTGTGAAAGCTGGCTCTGATATTCAAACGTCTAATTACATTTGGATAGGCGCTGGCGTTGGTGCGTTGATTCGACCAGTCGGTGGTTGGATTTCCGATAAAGTCGGTGGTGCAATAGTGACGCAATGGAGTACTGTCATAATGATTGCTGCGACTATTGGTGCGGGCTACTATGTTTCGCTCGCCATGGAAACGGATAACCCCGAGCAGTACTTTATGCCATTTTTACTCCTCTTCATTTTACTCTTTGCAATGACAGGTATTGGCAACGGATCTACCTTTAGAATGATTGGTGTTATCTTCGATCGTGATAAACGTGGGCCAGTTCTTGGTTGGACTTCTGCGATTGCTGCGTACGGCGCGTTCATGATTCCACGCATTTTTGGCATCCAAATCAAGGCTGGAACCCCGCAATACGCCCTCTATGGCTTTGCTGGCTACTACTTGACCTGTTTGGTTGTAAATTGGTGGTTTTATGCTCGGAAAAACGCCGAAATCAAGTGCTAAAAGCGGTATCATCTCGCTTTTTGCAAAGCCAATGGATTGGCGAGTTTGATTATTGGAGTTTTAAAGTATGTCTCAGAGCCATGAACTGAATGTCCAGCATCACTATCGTGATATGTCACAGCAGCATGACGCTGCGAAGTTGGGTATCTGGTTGTTCCTTGCAACTGAAATATTGTTGTTTGGTGGATTATTTTGTGGGTACGCAGTCTTCCGAGCAAATCATCCTGATCTCTTTAAGTGGGGCGAACAGTTTTTAGATGAACGCTATGGCGCAGCAAACACTGCGGTACTTTTGATTAGTAGTTTAACTATGGCGATGGCAATTACGTACGTGCAAAAAGGCATGCGTCGAATGGCAATGATGTCGTTGGGTATAACATTTGTTTGCGCTGCTATCTTTATGGCTATTAAGTCAGTGGAATACGAACATAAGTTTCACGACCATCTTGTAGGCGGTATGGGTTTCTATGAAGTTTCGCATGATGGCGGTAGTAGTGGCGGAGGTGGCGAAGTTGCTGCAATCGCTGGAGACGCGAATGCTGGCAAGAAACTTTGGGATGCAACGTGCCGTTCCTGTCACGGTGCAAACGGCGAAGGTGTTCCCGGACAAGGCACTGTTCTAAACACAAGTGCATTTGTACAAGACCATGATGATGCAGAACTCTTAGCGTTCGTCAAAGTCGGTCGACCAGCAAACGCACCAGATAGTATTTTGCAACTTCAGATGCCACCAAAGGGCGGCAATCCGATGCTAAAAGACCCTGCAATTATGGATATCATTGCGTACGTTCGAACGTTGATGATTATTCCTGTAGATAGCGGTGATTCCGAAGTTGTTGAAACTGAAACAGAGGCGGAAGTAAAAGTTGCACCAGTTGTGATTGTTGCGCCAGAAGAACCAAAATCGTTCCTTGATTCGCTGCCAAAATCATCTGTGCCAAATGCAATGCAAGCACCAACAGGGCTTGCTCCAGAAAGTGCATCCGAAGCACAGCGTATGGCTGTCTATGAACGACCTGCAGTTCCGCAACTTGATGAGCACAGACCTGCAAATGCACACCTCTTCTTTGGTTTGTATTTCTTGATGACTGGCTTGCACGGCATCCACGTTATTGTTGGGATGATTGTGTTGCTTTGGTTGATGTGGCGATTACAACGAGGTGACTTTACCAAGCGGTACTACACAGCAGTTGAGTGTGGCGGTTTGTACTGGCACGTTGTCGATGTGATTTGGATCTTCCTCTTCCCACTCTGGTATCTCATCGGTTGAAAACTAAAAACAGTTCAGTAGCGGGGGTTTCTGGGGTGCTGTTTGCTGTAGGTGCATACTTGTGGTGGGCGATTATTACACCGCTTTACTTTAAGGTTTTAATAAGTGTTCCAATTGTAGAGCTCCTTGTTTGGCGTGTTCTTTCTGGGCTTCCTTTGTTATTGTTCTTGCTTGTGTATCGTAAGAAGTTGATGCACTGCATCAGGTCACTGCGAGACAAAAAGACCGCCTTGCTGCTTCTGTGCTCAACACTCTTTATTTCAACGAATTGGATTGTGTTTGTGCTTGCCGTTGTATGGAACCGGTTAACCGAGTCATCTCTTGGCTATTACATCAATCCATTATTTTCTGTTGCTCTTGGCTTCTTACTTTTAGGTGAGCGGATCAGCCGTCTGCAATGGATTGCCGTTGCAATTGCTGCGTGTGGAGTTGGATATCTAGCAGTTGCGCAGGGTTCTCTTCCTTGGATTTCTCTTACGCTCGCTTTTTCTTTTGGAATGTATGGACTGCTGCGTAAAACAATGGGGGTGGAGTCCATCGAAGGGTTAACAGTTGAAATGGGTTTGACATTTCCAATTTGCTTGGCAGTGCAAGTGTGGTTTATTGCAAGTGACAAGACATGTATCCCAGAGGCATCTGGCTGGATTATTTTCGGCTTGCTTCTTGGTGGGTTTGTGACCATCATGCCACTGCTCTTGTTTACAAGTGGCGCGCGAAGATTGCAACTTTCAACCATGGGTATTCTGCAATACATTGCTCCCACTGGGCAGCTTCTTCTTGCGACAATCTGGTTCAATGAACAATTTGGATTGACCCAATTCATCGTCTTCTCCCTTATCTGGGTTGCAGTCATCCTGTACTCTTTCGACGCTTGGCGCTCTTCCACGCTCACCGCCGAACCCACCCCTGAGTGACAGTCACCAAAATCGAGTGACAGTCACCAAAATCGAGTGACAGTCACCAAAATAAATTTAGTCGTACATCGCGATGCCATATGGGGTGTTATCGTCATCGTCGTCATCGTCATCATCGTCAGTGGGGAGATCTCCGTCGAAGGGTGCGTGGTGTGATTCACCGTTCCCTTGTATAGTGCGACAAACAAGCGCGCCATCAATTTGCCCGTTGTTAAATTGAATGTTTGCACGTGGCGCAAGAATCGTTCCTTGCCACCCGATACTATTCATCTGTACCGAATTAGCGATTGGAAAATTGAATAAAACATTACTTGCACTACAACCATTGAGTACAGGTTGGAAATTGTTTAGTTGCATAGCATGATGATCAACATTGACAAGCACAGAAGATCCTTGTGGAACAGTGATAGCCATACCCCAGAGAGGATTCAGGTCAGATTGACTGAGGTAAAAAATATTCATGTCTAGATCTGTTCCTGTCATGTTCAATTGCCCCCATGTATTTGAAACACTTCCGTTTGCGGGTGCGAGGAACAGTGCATCGGAAAGTTCTTGTAATGCATCTTCAGCATCATCGAAGTCAATGGTTACATTGCTCCCAACACTGCCGTTTGGCATACCGACATTGTTCATGTTTGCAGAGCCAGATACTTGCACGTTGCCATTAAAACTCTGACCGTTGTTCCAGCTCAAGGTTCCTGCAACGATGAGGTCGTCGCGTGAACCGTCCGAATTTGCAAGGTCAGAACCCACACCGAAGTTGTTGTATGTTGCAGGACCACCCACGGCAACCCTACCAGTGCAGTCGGTATTGTTTGCTTGGTAACTTTCAATGGTGAAGATAGTGAACCCATCCGCTGGGCCAAGCCCGTTTGCAAATCCCATGGATGCGAGCAGGGCGGTGGAAGCGAGAGAAACTATAATTCGTGGAGTAAGCATAATGCCTTCCATCGAAATGGAGTCATAGCATCTTTATCAGTGTTTCTGGTGATGATTGGTCTGTGACGTTTTTTCGCATCATTTGCCCCTCTGAACCCTACGAATGCGTCAGTGAGCAAGGCAATAATTTCGGTATCATGCATCGATGCTTACTTCAATTCTTGCCATTTTCCTAGCAGTGCCACCAACTGGAGCTGGAGCAATTGCCCCGAACCTCGTTGAAGATAACGGAAGCGCATGGATGACTTGGGTTGAACCAGTCGACAAAGAGAAAAAAATTATGGCGCTGAAATGCGCGAAGTATGATGGTGAACTTCGTGGATGGAGCGAGGCAATGACCGTTGTTCGGGGGAATAATTTCTTTGCAAATTGGGCGGACTTTCCTGAACTTGGTGTTGCAAAAGATGGAACGTTGTTTGTAACTTGGCCGCAACAATCGGGTCCAGGCGTGTATGCGTATGACATTGCAGTTGCACGTAGTGATGACAAGGGTGAAACATGGTCGCTCATGGGAACGCTCAACGATGACAGAGTGCTCGGTGAACATGGTTTTGTTTCGCTAGTTCCAGAAGGAGAAAACGGCGTACGCGCGTTTTGGCTTGACGGTCGTGCAATGACAGGCGATGGACACAGCGGGGAAGGTGGGGGAGTCATGCAACTTCGCACTACTATCATTGATGACAAAGTGCAAAAGAGCGAGTTACTTGATGACCGCGTGTGCGAATGCTGCGGGACGGATGCAGTTGTTGTTGATGGTGTAGCTGCAGTTGTGTACCGTGACCGAAGCGAGGATGAAATTCGTGACATTTCTATAAGTGGCTTGAACGTGAAATCAAATTTGGTACACGAAGATGGCTGGAACATTGCTGGCTGCCCAGTGAATGGTCCATCGGTAGATGTTCTCGATGGAACCATCGCAATCGCGTGGTATACCGCTCCTGAAAATACGCCGGCTGTCTACGTTGCATTTTCCAAAACACCAATCAAACTCTCAGACAGCATTCTTGGGAGAGTTGATATTGTTGTTGTTGCAAAAGACACGGCGGTTGTCACGTGGCTTGAACCATATGGTGATAATGGTGAAGCGGCGTCAGTTATGCTTGCAGATGTGCACAAAGATGGCACGGTGAACAATCGCCGAACAGTCGCTTCTGTTTCACCATCACGATCTTCTGGTTTTCCACGCATTGCAAAAGTCAACGGCGGCATTCTTGTTGCGTGGACTGATGCAGATAGAGAGCAAGGTATTTCTTGTAAATTCTACAAATTGCACTGATTTAAGTGTCTACTGATGGGGCAATTTAATTGTGCATTTTATTTGCCTTGAATTGCGCCTGTAGTAGGAGTTTTTTATCATTTACAGCGGTGATTTCATTGAATATGAAGTGAATTGATCTGGTGATTAGGTTCTTGGTAACTTAACTGAAGGTCGTCCTGAATACATATATAGAGCATTTCTTTCTTAAACTGAGTTTTGGAACAATACACATGGGCAATTCCCGTATAAAGATTGTTAAACGTGCTCACGTATCGCTCTGTACCATTGAAATACGGGAATAGATTGGGTATATTATGATTGACTTACGGGAATCGCTTGCCGATATAGAGTCTATAAACAGTTGATAGGAGTTTACAGTATGAAACGAATAGCAGAAGACAAATTGTTAAAATGGGTAGATTCTAACCGCAGGAAACCTTTGATTATTCGTGGTGCCCGCCAGGTAGGTAAAACTTGGTTAGTAGAAAATTTTCTAGCAAAACGATTTGATAGTTTTGTCAAAATCGACCTTGAAAGCCAGCCCCATTTTCATGAAGCATTTTCAGGTGAACTGGTACCTGAAAAAATGCTTAATGTGATAGAGGCTCGTACTGGAAGGATCATTCCCGGCAAGACGCTTTTGTTTATTGACGAGATTCAGTGCTATCCGCGAGCGATTACTGCACTTCGATATTTCTACGAACAACTACCACAATTGCATGTTGTTGCTGCAGGCTCAATGATGGAGTTTGCCTTTGGACAAATTTCTGTCCCAGTGGGGCGGGTTCAGTATCTGCATCTTCAGCCGATGACCTTTTATGAATATTTGCTGGCTATTGGCAAGGATGTAATGGCTACTACGTTGTTGAAGCATCCTCGCAATCAGAGCAAGCCGATAGTTGATGCTATTCATGAGCAACTAAAGAATTACTTCTTCATCGGCGGAATGCCCGAAGCTGTCGTGGCGTATCGCGATACGAACGCCATGCTCGAAGCATACGAAGTGCATTCTGAAATTATCGCATCATATAAAGAGGACTTTGCGAAATATAATCCAGCGGTAGATTACACTTGTTTGGATACGATTTTTGAGACCGTTGCAAAGTCGGTTGGTCAGCAAATTGTGTACACTCGACTCTATGAGCATGCCACGGGTAAAACAAATCGCAGAGCATTCGACTTGCTTTGTAAAGCAAAATTGGTAAATCGGATTTCTTCAGCAAATCCGTCGGGTTTGCCATTGGGAGCAGGCGGTGGTAAACGGTTCAAGGCTTCTGTAGTAGATATTGGTCTGATGCAACATATATGTGGAATCGATCCATCTATGGCGGTTGGGAAAGAGAATCTTCTTTCTATCTATAATGGCCAACTTGCTGAGCAGTTTGTCGCTCAAGAGTTTTTAGCGTGGCATAGTGAAAAACTCTACTATTGGTCTCGCACTGCCAGAAGTGCTAATGCTGAAGTGGATTTTCTAGCGGTACGAGAAGGTAACATTTATCCTGTGGAAGTCAAATCTGGTCCGTCGGGTAAGCTAAAAAGTTTGCATTTATGTCTTGAAACGTACCCCAATTGCGAGCAGGGATGGGTTTTGCGTGATGGGTTGTATGAGGAATTGTTAGAACAAAAACTTGTCTTCTGGCCTTTGTACGCTACACCGCAACTTGGCAACCGCCAGCGTTTGCCAATTGACACTCCGTCAATTTGACCTCGGAATACTTTTTTCATGGCGGTATATATGAACGCTAAGTCACTTTAGTCCATCTAATGGATCTCCCAAAACGGTACTAAATACTAGGACGAGCTCTGTTTGTCATCAGAACTATACTTACCTTGAAGCGTTATCAAATGAGTATAGTCTCCATCATCAGCCGCTCTAATTGCAACTAGATACTCATCTCGAATCAAACTTGTTGTTCCGATTTTCGCTTCGGGCCAAGCTGTTGTTTGGTGGTTCTGTAGTTTCAACCAGATATTTGCAAGAAGTCTTGCCCAGCGGCCATTCCCATTTACAAAAGGATGAATCTGGACGGCCCTATGGTGGAGCATCACAGCTTGCTCGATTAGATCACAATTGTATTTTTCCCAATTCATAAGGTCAGCGAGAAGCGACGTTAGAGCTATCTCAATTTCTTGGGGCGAAACACCCAAGTTCATCTCGGAGGTTCGCACTTTGCCTGCCCAGTCCCACACTTCCCCTAACATCTCATTGTGAAGCTGTAACAGCCATGACAAATCGAATCGAGCTGATCTGCGCGTTGGCTTCGCAGCTAGATATTTGACGATTACCTTCCGAATGTTTTCCGCCTCAATCTTATTCAACTGTTCGCGCGTACTTATCCCACTAACCAGCAAACCAGAAATATCATCTATTGGACTCTCGCCAGGAATAGTCCTCCATCCAGGCATTTATTCGGCCCACAGTTTCCGACTAGAGCCAGCGAGCAATTCGTGTATGGTTTGTTGAACCATGTCCCGTACAGTTTGGTCATCTGCCGCTTGCCCTTCGAGACCAGATGTGCCTTGAAGCAGGCTAATCAGGCACTTGCTTTTCTTTTGAGCTTGCTGCTCACGTAATTCAATGTCTGAGACTCTCTCTGTAAAGCTTGCGGTCATACCCAGTGCCTTAGCCACTGCTACCACATTGTAGAAGTTGGCTTGGTCATTCCCACATGACAGTATTCGCTGGACTGTAGCTATAGAGATACCACTGCGGGCAGCAAGAACCTTATAGCTCATACCTAGCCGTTTGCGTCTTTCGTTTAGTCCATTGATATTTGATGCGTTAGGTATCATTTTAATATGCCTCTTTCCCTATACTATATCGTATACGAGAGTGTTTTGCATCAAAAACATATCATATTTGATAGTTTTATTTGAGTAAATGCCGGTACAACTAGTAAAATCAATAAAAAACACTTTTTGGGGGGGCATTTACCGAATGTTCTTATAGGTCGTACCAATTTGCTCGTAAAAGTGTAGTGCATGGGTAGGTGAGAGGAACCCCACCTTATGCATTGAAAAGTACATATTTCGACAAAACCCGATACAAATAAAAGGGGGAAACACCCAAAGTGCTGGTAAGTAGTATTGACTACATACGAACTGGTACAACTAACGGGGGCAGGTCAGTAACCCATTGTACTAACATTGGGACTGGACCATATAACGGGGGCAGGCCACTTGCAGAAGGGTTTATTCTAAATCTTGCCTGGTAATTGTTAGTAAATGCAAGTATTGAGTGTTATTATTGAATCCGATGAAGGGAAAGAAATATATGTTTATCCGGACACTCTCAATTTTATTCTCCACAGCGTTTTTTACAACGGTATCTGCGCAAACAATTTTAATTGAATCGGATTTTACAGGCACAGCCCCAGGCATTCACACACCTTGGACAGCAACGTCAACGCTTGACCCAAATATTACATTTACTGGATGGGAATTTGGTGCGGGTATTGCTGGCGTGGATGCTGGCATCAACGATGCACTTGGGTGCACTGTTAGTAGTGCACCAGGAACTGAAACTACGCTCGCTGATGCAATAGCAGCAAGCGCATACTTCACTTGCACAATTGATCCTGCAAAACCAGTTGACCTTAATGGTTCAAAGATTACTTTTCAAATAACCAGACATGAATGGCACGCTGCTCGTAAGTATGCGATTTGCACGAGTGTTGATGGGTTCACGGAAGAGGGCGTTCTATTCGAAACCCAGCGACTTGAAAGTGGAGATATGAGCGCTCAAAATTTCTCCGCCTTCTTACCATCATCAGGGTACGACAATCTTCAAGATCCGCTTGAAATTCGCATTTATGCGTATGCGGCAACATATGGCGGTCACAACACTAGCCTTTCGGGTTTTAATTTGATTACAGGAATTGAAACAATAACATTTTCAATGAACTCTGGTGTTGGTGGAACGAGTTGGTCTGTTCCCGACCGAACGTTGTTTGAAGTTGGTGAGACGGTACAACTATTTGCTACGCCAAAAGCAGGGTTTCGTTTTATGGGATGGCAGGGCGATTTAGTTGGCTATGGAAATCCTCGCTCAATACTACTTACACAAGATACTGCGGTTCATTCACAGTTTGTCGCTTTGCCAGCACCTTCGATGTCCGTAGGTGTGAATCTTGCTCATGTCGTGGATTGGTCATCTTCGTGGATATTTAGCGATTTGTTCAAGCGAACCCGCACATGGTTAACTCGCGCAACGGATAGTACGGGTCCATGGGACAGTGAATTTGGTTCGCTCGCACCTGCTGATGCAAATGGCTGGCCAACGCAAATTCCTTTTGATCCAGGAACTGGCGATGCACCTCAATTTTTACACACTATTCTGAGCTTGCCAAACGGTGCTGGTGACTACGTTCTTTCTTGGTCAGGTTCATGGAGCGGTAGATTCCGCGCTGATTCAAGCCAGTGGGTTTCTGTAACCCCGTCAATGCAAGAGGTTGCATTTACTGCAAATTCTACCGAAGTGCTTTCCTTGGAGATCCATGACACGCAGCCGAATGACTATGTAAGAGACATCCAAATAGTTCGTTCTGATAATCTCCCTTCTACACCAACTTTCGAACCACTCTTCCAAGAAAAACTTTCACCATTTAGTGTGTTGCGATTTATGGATTGGGGAGTTACAAATGCTTCATGGATACAGCACTGGCCTGATCGCACAAGCAGACTTGCATACACGCAAGCTCAAAGCGGAGGTGTTGCTCTAGAATTGATGATTGATTTAGCGAACACTGTTGGGCAAGATGCTTGGTTCTGTATTCCACACCAGGCTGATGATATGTATGTTCGTGAGTTAGCTCGTCTCATACGTGACACGCTAGACCCAGCTTTAAAAGTATATATTGAATATTCGAATGAAACTTGGAATACCATGGGTTCATTTACGCAGACTGCGTATGTGCAAGATCAAGGAGAGGCACTTGGTTTATCGACAGACCGCTGGACAGCTGGTCACTACTTTGTTGCGATGCGTTCTGTGCAAATATTTACGCTCTTCGATGAGGAGTTTGGTGCAGGGTCCGATCGCCTTGTGCATGTTCTAGCATCGCACGTTGCAAGTACGACCACAACCAATCACCGTATTGCAGGGCTCAATAATCCTGCAATTAATCCAAATGCCGTTTGGCCAGATGCACTTGCAGTTGCTCCATATTTTGGACCAATGTACACCACTGCCAACATCCCTCCAAATGTCCCGAATTACCCCACGGTTGATGAAGTACTCGACACGCTTATCCCTGCAGAAATTGCTGTGGTTACTGCAAATGTACAACAACAAAAAGTTATTGCAGATGCGCAAGGTCTCGATTTTATCTGTTACGAGGCGGGGCAACACATTCTTGGAATTTACGGTGCTGAAAATGATGCCACACTGACGCAAATCCTCACATCGGTGAACAGAGATCCGAGAATGTACGATCATTACATCAACTTCTTAGACATGTTGCAGGACGAGGGAGTTTCACTTTGTGCGGCGTTTTCCTTTTGCTCTTCATGGGGTAAGTGGGGGTCTTGGGGTTCGTTGGAATATCTTGATCAGCCCATTGCTGAAGCTCCAAAATATCGAGCGCTTGTTGACTGGGGTGCAAGTGACTGTCCTAGTGATTTGAATGGAGATGGCGTAATTGGAATTAACGATGTGCTTCAATTGATAAGTGAGTGGGGCTGCCAATCAGGTTGTGCAGGGGATTTAGATAGTGATGGCATAGTTGGCATCAATGATTTGCTGGTACTTATTTCTGCTTGGGGTAACTGCTAGAAAAGGCAGAATGAAAAAAGGGCATTAATTCTTGAAATGCTCCGATTATAGGTTACACTTCTTTTAGTCAAACTAATTACCCCCCCTATCGTTTCGACTTTAGGCCGCAAGCCCGCCTTTGTGCGGGTTACGCTTTTTATATGGAAACTCTCAATGCAAGGATGCTATCTAATGAACGAGATAAATATGTATAATGATTCATAGTTCTCAATTGCCACTGTGTAAATTTTATTGAAAGTTAGAAATACGGAGTTCCATGATGATTTTGCGGATTACATACATATTTCTTGTTTTTGTGATTGGATTAGTTACATGCAACTCGCATGCAATTCCTGTATCGCTTTCAGAATGTATTGGATGCCCGATTAATTATCCAATTCAAGACCCTTGCGAAGAGAGTGGTACTTGTTCCTATCGAATTCTGTGGTGTTCACGCTCTGATACTGCACCTTATGTGATTAATCCAGGAACACTGATTACAATAATAGGCACCGGTTTTGAATGTCAGAACTGTTTTGGATGTCCGGATAATCCTCCGCCGGCACAAGTTTGTTTGGGAACTGTCGAGGTGGAATTCGAAGAATCAGTAACAGTCAATGTTTCTTCTCAAGTAACTGTTGGGTATGCGTTTGTGGAATCTTCGCTGTACGCGTCCATAGCCCTTACCTTCTGCGAAACGAACTGGAGTACTCGGCGTAGCTCTTTCACTTGCGAATACACTTGAACAGAATGACCTCGCAGAAGATTTCGCTGGAGATCTCTATGAAGCAGTAAAGAAACATCGAGGTTCAAGAGTTTGGGCATTGCGAATACAAGCTGAGGTCGCAATGAAACGTAGCCGCTTAGAAGAAGATGTAATTGCTCTTCAGCGAGCGAAGAAATACCTTTTGAAAGCGCTTTTCGAATCTGAACCTGAGTGGTGGTCCGAATTGAAAGTCTTGGGTCATCTTCGTGAACGATTGCTATGTACCGATTTGTTGGGACAGTGCTTAACTGATTTGGATGATCATCCAGGAGCTGCTGTAGCCTTTGGAAGGGGTGCTAGCGAGGTGCCAGCTATTTTGAGCATGGAAGGCGCTAATTCCAAGCGGAGATTGGTAAGAGATGTAGAATATTTTACTCAACAAGAAGCATTTGCTTGGGCACGAGGAGGAATGGGTGATCAGGTGTTGGTGTCTGTTAATCGCATTGTGGATCACCAAGGATTGCGTCAACCTCCGTCGGTGTATGTAAATAGTGCTGCGCGAATATTCGCTGAAGCTGGAGGTTCATACTCTGCGCTCGTGAAGACTTGGATCGAATCTACTATGCGAGATGAGTGGACAGCTGCGCTTGAAGTGCTCCTAGCAAGTGATATGGTTCAAAGAGGGAAATCGGATGAAGCAATGACAGTGCTTCTGAGACTTTATGCCAACCAAATGGATGAACTTGAGCGAATTGATGAGTCTTCGGGACCAACGGCAGTTCGGATGAACGTAGGGTATGCACCAACTATGCTCATGAATTTAGTCACACTACTTAGAGCAAGTGGGCGAAATTCTGAAGCAGAGGAAGTGTTTGCGAAGTTGCTATCTGAATATCCGAATTCACCATACAGACTCCAAATAGTGAACTAATCTACCCGCGGTAGATTAATTCACTATATGGCAAAATCCACAGGCCCACCGGCTGGTAGTACACTTCGCATATGAAGAAATTTATTTTGCTGTGTATTGTCGCGTTTTCGCAATTCGCAATCGCTGAACCAATCACGATGATGACATTCAACATTCGGTACGCTTCAGCGAACGATGGTGAAAACAATTGGGAATATCGCAAGGCACATGTTGTTGAAACTATTCGAGATGCAAACCCTTCTGTCATTGCAATTCAAGAAGCACTGCTTGGACAACTTGAATACATCGACGAGCATCTTCCGCAATTTAAGAAAATTGGACAACACCGCAGTGGAAACACAAAAGGGGAGTTCAGCGGTTTACTTATCGACACTTCAAAATTGGAATGGCTAAGCGATGGTCAAATTTGGTTGAGTGAAACCCCTGAAGAAATTTCTACTGGCTGGGATGCAGCAATGGAAAGAACAGCAACGTGGGTAACCGTTAGAAAAGTGGGCACAAGTAGTCCATCGATGCTGTTGTGGAGTACGCACTTTGACCATCGAGGTTCGCAAGCACGATTTGAAAGTGCGAAGTTAATCGTTGAGAAATCGCAAGAAGTCAGCGAAGGAAAAATTCCAGTTGCAATCATGGGCGATTTTAATTGCACTCCCGGAAGTGAACCTTCTGAATTATTTGCAGCTGCGGGGTTTCAATCAGCAGTTGTTTCAACCGAAGGAACTTTTCAACAATTCTCAGGAAGTCCCGATTGCCAGCAATTAGATTTCATTTTTCTCAATGACAAATGGACCCTCGAAAGCGCAGAAATTTTACGCCCACGAAAAAACGGTAAGTCCGCTTCTGATCACGACCCAGTTGTTGCAGATGTGTTACCAAGTATTCCGGAGGGCACAATTGGAATGGCTCGTTCGATTACAAATGTTTGGAAGCCAAAGCAAGATTCACTTGTTACTTCGCACATTCCAAAAGATTTACAAGAACATGTTGAACGAACATTACTAGCCATTACTTCGCGTCCAGACACTGAGCCAGATTTCCATGAACTTAGCCATGTGCACGGAGCATTTAAGTACCCATTTCATTTACCCGAACTAGCAGCTGATTTGACCGATCGCTTGATGGCATTGCATTGCGAACCGAGCAACATTCTTCCGCTTGCCATGCAAGTGTTGGATACAACTTCAACTGAAAAGCAGATACGTTTTGACAATCATCCTGGGATTGAACAAGTGATGGAGTTTCTTGCAATTCCAAACGAAACGTTTTACATCGAACAAGAACAACTTGCAAGCGCACTTGAAGTTATCAACTATTCAACCCAAGTTGATTTTGATGCGCTTGTTTCTACGGTTCAAATTCCAGAAGAAACCACGAAGCAACCTTTCTTTGGTAAAGCAATGCCACCGGGCGTGACAGGATCGATTCTCGCAGGACAAGTGGGACCAGACGGTTGGCGCGTTGTTGGCGGTGAAGGTAACAATACGTATGACATGACACTCATCGCAGAAGTGTTTGACCTCGGGGGCGATGACACGTACTTTGCAAATGATTTCGTAGTTGGCAACCGGAAAGTTGTTGATGTTTCAGGTAACGACACATATACAGGAACAAACAAGCAAGGTCCTGCCGCAGGATTATTCGGTACTTGGATTATTGATGACCGAGATGGCAACGATCAATACGGTAAGGTTGGCGGAACATTTTCAACTGGCGCTGGATGTTTTGGTGTCGGATTGATTATAGATCGCGGCGGAAACGATTCCTATCGCGGGACGCAGTGGTCAATTGGTGCAGGCGTGTACGGCGCAGGCATTGTGCTTGATCTTGGCGAAGGCGACGACGAATATCTCGGCGAGTTTTTATCAATTGGTGTTGGGGGACCTCGCGGTTTTGGTTTTGTTTTTGACGAGCGTGGAAATGAGTTGTACAAAGCAGACGGCCCAAAGCCATCGGTATATGGCACTCCAGATGTGTATTGTGCGTTTAGTCAAGGCATGGGGTTTGGGTATCGAAAATATGCAGCAGGTGGTATCGGCATTTTGTGTGATGTTGCTGGTGACGACAAATACGAAGCAGGGGAGTTTAGTCAAGGTGGCGCGTACTATCATGGAGTAGGAATCTTGCGTGATTTTTCTGGTGACGATAATTTTCGTGGGAATCGATACGCTCAAGGGTTTGGTGTGCACCAAGCATTCGGAGTTCTCATTGATGACGCAGGAGATGATACGTATTGGGCAATGACTGCCGCAGACCAAGGATCTGCTTGGGACATTGCTGCAGGTTGCTTGCTTGATAAAAGCGGGGACGATTCTTATACAGCAAATAGTATGACGCAGGGCTCGGCAGCGATGCAGGGGATTGCGTATTTGATTGATCTTGATGGTGAAGATCTATATTCTGGTACGCACCCAGCGCAAGGTGAATCTGGAAGTAATACGTACCACTTCGAATCTTCCGGAGCTTTGTCATTTAGTTTTCTTTTCGATGAAGGTGGTGACGTGGATTCCTATTCGCTCACCCGAAAGAACAACTCAACTGATATTACACAACCAGCTACAGAGAAAGCTAGTGAAGGCACTTCTGGAATTGGGTTGTTTGTTGATCGTTGATGGAAAGAAAACAACAATTATAACTTCGCAGTAAGGCAATCTATGACTATTTTATTTACACATGGAGTTTAAAATTGATATAAGTTCTGGTAACATTTTTCCTGTAACATCTGATCCAGAG
>Ga0257122_1001612_pt1 | contig 15537 bp, 18 predicted proteins | sample SI106_120metaG_FD_190146 | JGI IMG/M metagenome (GOLD analysis project Ga0257122, IMG submission 190146) | Marine microbial communities from Saanich Inlet, British Columbia, Canada - SI106_120 | ecosystem: Environmental > Aquatic > Marine > Inlet | place: Canada: British Columbia | collected... | reverse complement strand
GCCATCACAGCCTGCGCCCCGCGTGCCGGACCTGTCCCGTGGTGCAGCTGTGCCAGGGGGCGTGCATGTTCCTCGACGGCGCGCTGTTCCGCCAGGCTTGCGACAACAGCTTCACCTACCATTCCGCCCTGCTGGCCGGCGCCCTCTACCACATCACCGGCGGCGGCGTTCTGAAGGAGATCACCAGCCGGGACGGCGTTGCCATCCGGGCTCGCCCGGCAGCCGCGAAAGAGGTGGCCTGAACCATGCCTGATCCCGCACTATCGGCGGCCATCAAGGAGGCCTACGCGGCGGCGCCCTCCGACGTGGTGATCCTGCATACGCTGGAACTGCGGCATCCGGCCTTTGTTGATAATGATGGCCTTGTGACCGCCATCCGGGTGGTGCGCGATCATATAGACCTGACGGCGCGGCTGGAACCGGGCGCGCCGCTGGATGGCGGGGCCATGGTGACGTTTGTGGCCCTGGCCTTCGATCTCTCCCTGCCACCCATCGACACCGCCCCGGTGCCGGAGATCACGGTGACGCTGGATAACGTGTCGCGCGAGATCGTCCGCCACCTGGACGCGGCGGTGGCAACGCAAGATCGGATCGAGATGACCTACCGACCATATCTTTCGACAGACAAAGAAGGGCCTCAGATGGATCCACCGATCACCCTTGGTTTAACCGAGGTGGAGGCCAATGCCCTGCAGGTCACGGGACGGGCGCGCATGCTCGATATCGGCAACAAGGCATTTCCATCAGAAACCTACACAGCAACGCGGTTTCCGGGATTGGCGAGATAAACCATGCATTGGGCAGAACACTACATCGGCATTCCTTGGTCGGCGACTGGAGAAGGACCTGACAACTTTCATTGTTGGGCTTTTGTCCGTCATATTCAGAAGCAGAATTTTGGCCGTGATCTTCCCGGCATTCCAAACCCAGAAGACGTTCTCGCAATTGCGCGGGGGTTTAGGGATCATCCCGAACGTCAACGCTGGGAATTGGTAAACGCTCCAAATGACGGCGACTGCGTTCTCATGCGCCAGGCCCGCTATCCCATTCATGTCGGTGTTTGGCTTGAGGTTGATAATGGCGGCGTCCTTCACTGCTCTCAGGAAGCCGGTGTGGCGTTCCAGACCTTAAATTCTCTGGCTTTGAACGGCTGGAGCGTCGAAGGCTTTTACAAGTACATCGAAAACCAATTAACTAGCTGAAATAAAAGAAAATAATATCATATGAGCTTGCTATAAAACGAGTTTGGAGCGCTCATGATTGTATCTTCTCTATCTTCATTAAGAGGCAAAAAATGAAGGAAATTTTGTATAACGCAATAATTGAAGACGTTAGAAGCGATAGATGCAGTGACGATGAAATATGCGCCCTAATACTTAGGTTTGAAATGGCCGTTCAGTCCATCGCACCAACCCTTGCGAAAAAGGCTTGGTTTGATGCGACAGCAAAACATCCAAATGATGAGAAACTTGCTCATAGGTTTTCTCTGGTCCTTGAGCGTGAAACAAATTATCCCAATGAAAAATGGGTTGGTAGGTTTGTTTACGGAAACAAAAAACTGAAAATTATAGGATCCATGGAAGCAATTAATCCACCGCTTCATCCGGAGACCATTCATCAAGATTAATTTCTTTGATCCGCGCCCTGAAGGTTTTGTCGAGGAGTTCTAACTTATTTTTAAGCCACTCATGCTGGGACGAACGATCAGCTTCATTGGAAGGGTCACATTGGCGATACAAGACAATTCTAGAGGCGATTTTGTCTGGAAGCTCTTTCCAGATCATGGGTTCGCCTACTTCAGCTTCTATTTGGTCTTTATCATTCTGCAACAAGTGAAAAAAAGCCTTGGAAGAATCTTCCGCAAACATACAGATTTCTGCTCCGATACGATTCTCTTTTGTGTTTAATAGGGCCGTCATTTTGACGCCGCTTCGGCCAATACTGAAATTGTACCAATGTTGTGCTCGTGGCTCTTGGGGCCGCAGATTTGATGAAGTTTCTCCAAGATAAGCGGAGAGATCTCTCCAATATTGGAGCTGCATTATTTTGGTATCTGTCATTGGTTGTTCGCTGAGCCTTTGGGCAGCGGACGATATGGATTTACTCCAATTGTTAGGCTTGGACACAATGTTGAATTTTGGAGCAGGGATTGAATCGTCTATGCGCCAAAGTTCGACTTCAAGCCCGAAAAAATGAAATCCGTCACCCGTTATTTTATTTAGCCAGTCGAGCGAGGCGCGGTGTTCTTCAGTAAATTTGGCGGCGACCCAAACGATTGTCACTGCCTGCAGACCCGCTGCGTAGGTCATGAGTTGGCCAAGGTGTCTGTGGTCTGTCTTTTCAATTTGGTTCTCAATAAGAACCCAAGAGTCATCGGCGGTGTTCCTACACAAGATGTCAGCCCGGAACGGGCCAACTTCTTTTTCTTGGGCTTCTACTTCGAGCTCCATACCAATTGCGTCGGATAATATCTCCATGTGCTGATCTTGAGCCAGCCATGGTGTGAAGTCGCGGTCTTCTGTTTCCCAGATGTCCCGGAGTTCAACGCGTTCAAATCTACCTAATTTCAATTAACTCACCCCCAAATAAATTTAATCAATCCTATCAGAGAGATTGTGTTTTCGATAGAGGAAGAAGACCGCCCATGTTGGCTAGTGTCCTAATGGTAAACAATCCGTTCTATCCTGATAGGGGGCGGGAAGTATTTTCGGTTACAAAAGTATGCACTTTGCGAAGTTGGCTCGACACTCGGTCAATATCAGAATTCGATTGCCCGACCATATGTCTGCATAACGGCGAGGCTGTATTGCGCACCAAGTGGCATTCGACTGTTGTTCAAGACGGAGACATTGTTGCATTTATTGCTCTGCCTCACGGCGGCGGTGGCGGAGGTGGCGGCAAAAATCCACTTAAGACGGTTCTCTCCATCGCCTTGATGGTGGCCGCACCCGCCTTGGGTGGAGCCCTTGCCGGATCTATGGGGCTGACCGGTAGCCTGTTTGCCGGAACCGCCTTTGAGGTTGGTTTTGGCACGATCATGGGCGGCGTGGTTGCGTTGGCAGGTTCAGCCCTGATCAATGCGGTGATCCCATCGCCGAGACCATCCGTGCCGAGCTTGAACTTCAGTGCCGTTGGATCGTCGCCCGCACCAAGCCCGACCTATTCTCTGTCGGCGCAAGGTAACGAAGCCCGTTTGGGGCAGCCTATCCCTGTGTTGTATGGGCGGCATCTGATCTATCCCGATCTTGCGACCCAGCCTTACCAGGAGTTTGTGAACAACGAACAATACCTGTTTCAGCTCCATGTGATTGGTCAGGGTGAATACGATCTGGAGCAGGTCCGCATCGAGGACACGCCGATTTCATCGTTTGAAGAAGTGCAAACTGAGGTCGTTGCCCCCGGTGGCAGCGTCACTTTGTTTGAAACCGACGTGGTCACGGCACCTGAAGTGGCCGGACAGGAATTGCTAAGTGCTGTCGATGGCGGTGCCTGGATTGGTCCCTTTACCGCAAACCCGGCAGAAACCATGGTCAGCCATCTCGGCATCGATGTGGTGTTCCCGCGTGGCCTTTATTACGCCAATGACGCAGGTGGCTTGGAAACCCGCACCATCCAATGGCAGGTGCAAGCACGCGCCATTGATGATCAAGGTGTCGCTATTGGTTCTTGGATCCCCCTTGGATCGGAGACCTATTCAGATGCGACCAACACAGCTCAGCGGCAAAGTTATAAATACGCCGTTACGCCGGGGCGTTATGAAGTGCAATTGCAACGTCTCGACACCAAGGATGCATCGTCCCGCGCCGGTCATGAAATCCGCTGGGGTGGGCTTCGCTCTTATCTGGATGGCACACCTGACTTTGGTGACTTGACGATTTTGGCCGTAAAAATGCGGGCGACGGACAACCTGTCACAACGATCCGCTCGCATGATCAACTGCATCGTGACGCGCAAATTGCCAATTTGGGAACCAGCGACAGGTTGGAGTGCACCCGTTCCGACCCGGTCCATCGCATGGGCTTTTGCCGATGCGTGTCGCGCCCAGTATGGCGCAAAGCTGGCCGATAGTCGGATTGATTTAAATGCGCTCCACACCCTGGATCAAATTTGGTCAGGTCGAGGAGATGAGTTTAACGGCATCTTTGATAGTTCCATGACCGTGTGGGAGGCTTTAACGCGGATATCGCGCTGTGGTCGGGCGGTGCCCGTGCTTCAAGGCGGCGTTGTTCGCCTCTACCGGGATGCGGCGCAGACCCTGCCAGTGGCCATGTTTGGGCCGCGCAATATCGTCAAAGGATCGTTCAAGATCCAATACGTTATGCCTGGTGAGGAAACGGCGGATGCGGTGACAGTTACGTTCTTTAATTCCCGCACATGGAAACCTGATGAGGTCACCAGCAGCCTGGCCGACAGTGCGGCAGAGCAACCGGCGAAGGTCGCGTTGTTCGGTTGCACCGACGCTGCGCAGGCTAAGCGAGAAGGCCTCTATATGGCTGCCGACAATCGGTATCGGCGGAAGCTGGTGTCCTGGTCAACGGAACTCGAAGGCATGATCCCGACCTATGGGGATCTGGTTGCCATCACCCATGACATGCCCCATTGGGGACAAGGCGGTGAAGTGGTGGCCTGGGACGATCAGGCACAGGTTTTGACCGTTTCTGAGCCGCTGACCTGGGAGACCGCCGCGGGGCATTATATAGCACTTCGCCGCCGCGATGGTTCGCTGGCGGGACCATTTTTGGCCGAGGCCGTCGAAGACGATGACCGCCTCGTTCATGTCTTGGAGCCATTAGACTTTACGCCATACACGGACACGTCTGAAGAGCGCACCCATTTTGCCTTTGGCGCGGGTGATGCTTGGGGTGCGAAAGCCCGTGTCATCGCCGTAAAACCCCGTGGCGAAAATGTTGAAATCACCGCCGTCGCTGAAGACGCCCGTGTCCATCAGGCAGACCTCGCCGCATAAGCCAACTTATAAAATCAAGGAACCAGAAAAATGAACCGACCTTCCCTGGAGGACGGGCATGTCCGCATGCCTGAAGATGAGTTTGAAGAACTCATGGAATTAGCCGCTGAGCGCGGGGCTAAACGAGCCCTTGCCACCGTTGGTTTGATTGATGAACACGCCGCCAATGACATCCGAGACCTCCGCTCCCTGTTGGGTGCGTTTCGGATGGCCAAGCACACCGCCTGGTCGACCGTCATCAGGCTGATCACGACGGGATTGCTCATTGCCCTCATGGCAGGCGTTGCCATTAAGCTCAAGTTGTTCGGGGGGATTCAGTGAAGCCCGCATTTTCTGAAAAATCCCTCGCCAAGCTTGCCACCTGTGACCCGCTCTTGCAGCGGGTTTTTCATGAGGTAATTCAAAACTTCGACTGCACCATTCTGGAAGGACATCGGGATAAAGACCGTCAGAACCAGATGGTGGCCGATGGCAAAAGTCAGGTGTATTGGCCGAATGGCAAGCACAACACGGTACCGTCATGCGCAGTCGATGTGACCCCTTATCCTATTCAATGGGATGACCGGGAGCGCCAGACCCTGTTTGCCGGATACGTCTTAGCAACCGCCAAGGCCATGGGCGTCAATCTTCGCTGGGGTGGTGATTGGGACCGGGACACCGAGGTCCGTGATAATTCATTCGACGATTTGGTTCATTTTGAGATTGCGGAATAAGTCATGCTGGAAAAAATATTCGGATCGATTGTCGGGGGTGGTGTGGTGACTGCCGCCGAGGACGTTGCCAACATCATCGACCGGTTTGTTGAGACCGACGATGAAAAGCAGGCTGCTGAAATCATCAAGGCAAAGCTTATGATGACACCGAGCCTAGCTCAAATCGAACTCAACAAGATCGAGGCTGGACATAGAAGCATTTTTGTTGCGGGGTGGAGGCCGTTTATCGGCTGGGTTTGCGGGTTTGCGCTGCTCTGGCACTTCATCCTGTTTGATCTTTTGAACTGGATTACAGTGAACTTCTTCCCCCACGTGACAGCGCTATCTGAACTGACTGGAACCGAAACCCTGGTCACCATTTTGCTGTCGCTGCTTGGCCTTGGGGCCATGCGGACGGTGGAGAAGTTCGGGGGAAGGGCTAGGTGAGAAGGCTGCCTGAGATGAACGTCAAATATTATTGAGGATCCGCTTCAGTCAGCAGTCTCTAGTAAGCGCAAGACGTCTTTGCTAGAGCCTCGGACCAAGGCATCACGCATATTGCGCGGAGGTAAGCCGAGATCGTTCCTGATATTTGAGTTTATTTGGAGACGGGCCAAGGCGAAGTGAATCTTACCTGCCTCTTCGGTACCAGTTCTATCTGTGATCAGCCATATTTGCTGTATGTATGACACCCATTGTAGATCGAGTAAGTCTATAACGAGATCGCGTTGATCCTGTTCAAACTGATCAACGTATTTCTGAACGTTGTTGACGTATTCTGCTTCTCTCTCACCGAGAAATCCGTATGGAAACTGCTGGGTGAAATCATCAATATTTATGTCCATTTTTACTTGTCTCCGATATTTTATCACCCTTATCTCTGAAATATATCCACCTTGGTCTCGAGGCATTTCCTTAACAAGAGATCGTTTGACCCAATCCCGAACCAACTGTCGGGCTTTTGGTAAAAATCCAACCCTCGCCCGATTTTAACCGTCCAGCCATTATCAATTCTGATTTCACGGTCGTGCATGTGCTCGTTGATCTGAATATCGAGTTCTATATCAACGTCTAATAGACTTTGTTTCAATTCACTAAGTCTCTCAGAAAGTGCCTGAACGTCCGTGTCGTTATCATAACTGGTAATTAGAACAATTTTTCTAACGGTTGGGGTTTTGATAACGGCCTCGCAGAACCGAACAAAATTGTGCACCTGATGCGTTGCCCTAATATATGGATCTTCAATTTCGACAGCTTTAGCCCCGTTTAAATAGGGTGCGATGAGGCTTTCGTAACTGTGGCCCGTATCGCCATAATAAATTGTGAAATGTTGCTCACTGGGCAGAGGTTCAGCCTTCGTTGTTATTTCAACATCTTTTACCTCGGTGACTGCCACGGGCGCGGCTTCCGCCGGGACAGTAATAACTGCATCGGGGATTTCAGATGTTTCGCCGTTCTCGTGTATATCGCGTCGTGTTGGCTCTTGAGTGGCTAGGGCTGTTTTAGATTCCGGGCAGAAAACAACAACTTCACTTCCGTCCTTGTCAAAGAATGAGAGGTTGATTTTAGAGAACTCGTCATCAGACTTTCTTTTGTTCATTTGCTCTTTGATACGTCTGCGACTTTCAACTGCATAACTGACATATTCATCGAACTCTTCGTCTGTTGGTTTATTGCCAGGATGTAAAATTTTCAGCAAGGCGGACACTGTCTTCTTGATCCCTTTTTCGTCACGCCCTTCCACGGCTTTTCCTAGGCGAATTCTCTTGCTGACCTCCTCGTATCGATTGGTGTGTTTCAGCTGATAATGAAAAGCCTCAGCTAAGTAGTCGGTGATAAAGCCATAGTTCGATGTAAGAAAATCACTGCTGTTTTTTGGCATCTCCCATCCTGGTAGATAAGACGCAAAGCGATCCATGACTGCCAGATCAAATTCCTTCGGTAACCTGATGTCATTTCACAAGGAATGTAAGGTGTTTTTGGAGCTATTAGAGTAGCACTTTGTTGCCTTAAGCGTTCAAGATGGATCTCTGAACAAAATGAAAAAAATATTCAGCAGAGAAAAGAATCATGAGCCGCTCCTTCATGTTGAGCGAAGTGGAATAGACGCCCTTGCGGATGTTGGTCAGAACACATCGATCACTCGTATCAATGAGAAACTCAGTGCATTTGATACTTGGAGTACAGATGACATTGAAAAACGCCAGATGATGTTAATCAACCTCGCACACGAAATTTGGCAGACAACAGCTATTGAAGGCTAAATCAACACTTTAAGGCCGTAAAACAAATATCTTGAGGGGCCTTATGAAGGTTTGCATAAAAAGCTCGACTTTTTGCTATTCGACATATATGTTCCCTTACAGGGATCAGACAGCAGCGCTCCCTATCTGGGACCATACAATAGAGATTAGTAATGAGAGTTATCTCGCGCAAAGCCCTTAAAGAGTTTGCGGGTCGTTTTCCAGATGCGGAGGGCCAGCTAGATGCATGGTATCACGAAACCAAAAAGGCGGACTGGAGAACACCTGTAGATATTAAGGCCAAGTATAAGAGCGCGAGCATACTAAAAAACAGTAGGGCTGTGTTCAATATCTGCGGGAATAAATACCGGATCATCGTAAAAATTAGCTACGAAAACGGAATATTACTGATTCGATTTGTTGGTACGCATAGTGAATACGACAAGATTAATGCGGAGGAAGTGTGATGGCTGAAAAAATTCGTCCAATTAGGAGCGAGGAAGATTATCAAGGTGCTCTTGCGCGTATCGAAATTCTAATGGATGCGTTGCCTGGTACTGATGAGGCTGATGAACTTGAGGTTCTTGCGACGCTTATTGAACTTTATGAAGATGTGAACTTTCCTATCAACCTTCCAGACCCAGTCACAGCAATCAAATTCAGAATGGAGCAGGAAGGGTTAAATCAAAGTGATCTCGCGCCTATTTTTGGGAGTCGCGCGAAGGTGTCAGAGGTGCTCGCGGGGAAGCGAGCTCTCACGCTTAAAATGATTCGGGCACTGAACGAGCACTTGGGCATTCCAGCTACAGTTTTAATTCAACAAAATGGCGTAGGAATTCCGGAAAAAATCCAAGGCGTTGAGTGGGATAAATTCCCGCTTCTGGACATGGCAAAGCTCGGCTGGGTAAAGCGGTCAAACAATCTAAAAGATCGAGCAGAAGAAGTTATGCGTGATCTAATTGACCGTGCCGGAGGACTCGGTGCCTTGCCTCAAGCCATGTACCGAAAAACTACCACTGGGAGACGAAATGCAAAGACTAATCCCTATGCTCTTCAAGCCTGGTGCCTTCAGGTGCTTGCGAATGCGCGAAGTGTTGACCTAGGTAGTACATATAAGGATGGCACTGTTACGGTTGAATTTCTGCGAGAATTAGCAAAACTCAGCGTGTTTCAGGAAGGGCCAAAATTAGCTAAAGAATTCTTGATGCAACATGGCATTGCCCTTGTAGTACAACGTCATCTACCAAAAACTTACCTTGATGGGGCCGCAATGCGCACGATTGAGGGAGTTCCCGTTATAGGGATGACACTTCGCTTTGATCGAATAGACAACTTCTGGTTCTGCCTGCTTCACGAGCTCTCTCATGTTGGGCGTCATATGACAGGGAATGGGGACGAGCTCTTTGTGGATGATCTAAGTCTTCGAGACCGTGATCACATAGACGACGATGAAAAAGAAGCTGAAGCAGATGAGTGGGCCCAAGAAGCTCTCATTCCTTCAGAATTATGGGAAGAACATCTTGCCCAAAAACAACCAACAGGAAAAAGAGTGAGCTCTCTTGCTAAGCAAGCTGGGGTTCACCCCGCCATTGTGGCTGGACGTGTCCGCCACGAAAATCACAATTTTAGACTTTTGTCACAGTTTGTGGGAACCGATGAGGTGCGAAAACAGTTCTTTGAGAAAGTCGTCTAACGACAAAGGTGTACGCTCCTTCCACCCGTCTCGATGAGAAACTCTATGCGTTCGACACTTGGGGTAAGATGACATTCTTATCGCGCATTATAACGCCTACGGCCCGAACAAAGCGCTTCTAATGAAATGTATTGAAACCCATGCCTAACGAAAAAATTCAATTTATTATCGATAATTTGCAAGAGAACCTTGAGGTTGAAGTTAAAAATTGGCTGGGTGGACTTGCGGAAAATTCAGATAAAGCCCTACTCGCCAAAGAGATAATAGCCTTGGGGAATAATGGTGGCGGATATATTTTCATTGGATTTGATGAATTGGAGGATGGATTTTCAGAATCCGCCCAAGAAAATGATGAATTGAAAGCATATACCCAAGACATCTTGGCAGGCATAGTTCACAAATATGTAACTCCGGCATGTCAGTGCCATCTAGAGTTTGCATCTCCAACAGGTTCTGAACAAATTCATCCAGTAATAATTGTCCCCGGAAACCACAGAACTCCGCTGTTTGCTGCAAGGGGCGGGCCTGACAATGAATTAGAAGCAGCTAAGGTGTATGTCAGGCGGCCAGGAGGGTTTAGTGAACCCGCGAGAACACAAGATGACTGGGAAAAATTAATAGAACGAATTGTTAAAGCGAGACAAACTGAGATGCTTTCAGCATTTCGTGAAATATTGGACCCTTCTTCACGCATCATTGAAAGCGATACCTCAACAATTGAGGATTGGCACATTGAAAATTATGGGCTGTGGAATGAAATTGTAGAAGAATTTGATGATGATGATCCGCGAAAACTACAGTCAGGACATTGGTCGGTTTCTTTCTCTCTCACGCCCTTCAGTGCAGAAACCTTAGCAGCATTAAACTCAGCACTTGATAGGGAAATGCCCAAGCGTTCTGGGTGGCCCCCATTCACGTACTTACATCGTCCTCCTGTAAAGCCAGTAGCTCAAGGGGACAAAATATTCGCCTATCTAGGTGAAATGGAGGATAACGAAAGACCTGAGGATCGTGCGGATCACTGTGATTTTTGGCGAATTTCCCGAGATGGGAAAGGTTTTATGCTAAGGCCTATGCAAGAAGATCGAGCTGGTTATCCAGGAGAAATTTACCCTAGACCAATAGGCCCTTTCTTTGATTGGACGATTTCAATATATCGTATCACTGAGATCTTTCTTTATATGAAGGCTTTGGCTGAGAGGTTTAGTGAGCCTGACGGGACATTCCAACTTCTGATCAATTTTCAGAATACAAATGGTCGCAAGCTCGAGCATAGTGATCGACGGTATACTCTAAATACTGGACAAATGTGTCATGCCAATTTTTTAGAATCAGGAATTGAAGGCCATATTTCTGATATAGACCCAAACCTTGTGGAGCTTGTCTGGTCTGCCTTGGCACCTATTTATGAGCAATTTGATTTTCAAGAATTACCCAAAGTTCTTGTCGCCAATATTGTGGAAAGTGTATTGAATTATCCACGTTAAAATTATGCAAAGGTTGGATATTCAGAGCTACGCTTGAATACTCTTTAATATGAGGAGACGGTTCAAATCGAGGTTCTCTCCCTCCGCCATTTTCCTGTTCGCACACGTTCATAGAAAACCGGAAACGTTCACTAAATATAAGTAGTTACAATGAGGATACGGCGTCTGTGTGTCGTGGGCAATCGCTTGCGTTCGCCTAAAATCATGTTTATAGTATGGGTAGAAATGTGGTTATGATTGAAGGCGGACGTTATGGCGCGCAGTATTAACCGTTTGTCAGCAAGAGCAGTCAGCACATTGGCCAAACAAGGTCTTCATGCGGACGGTGGCGGGCTGTATCTACAAGTCAGTCGGTTCGACACCAAGTCATGGATTTTCCGGTTCACGCTTAACAAGAAGACCCGTGACATGGGACTTGGCCCGCTACATACAATCAGTCTTGCGGAAGCCCGTGAAGAGGCTCTGCAATGTCGTAAGATGGTGCGCGACGGCATTGATCCTATTGGAGTTCGAAGAGAGCTTCTTGCTAAACGGTTAAACCAGGCATCGTCGTTCATCACGTTCAGACAATGCGCAGAAGCTTACATTTCTTCACATAGTGCAGCCTGGAAGAACGTCAAACATTCCACCCAATGGCACAACACCCTCAATACATACGTCTATCCGGTTTTTGGTGACTTATCTGTCCAAAGCATCGATGTTGGCCTTGTGTTGAAAGTACTGGAGCCTATCTGGCAAACGAAAACTGAAACGGCCAGCCGGGTGCGGGGACGGATTGAAAGTGTGCTGGACTGGGCGGCCACCCGAAAATACAGGAAAGGTGAAAATCCGGCTCGCTGGAAAGGACATCTGGACAAGCTGCTGCCCCAGAAATCCAAGATACAGAAAGTAAAACACCATGAGGCTTTGCCTTATGCCGATATTAACCCATTTCTTGTTCGCCTTCGTCTGCAGAACGGGATTTCAGCTTTTGGGCTCGAGTTCCTGATCCTTACTGCGACAAGAACCAGTGAAGTAATGAAGGCGAGTTGGAGTGAGATCGATCTCGACGCCAAAGTCTGGACGATCCCGGCGGATCGTATGAAATCTGGAAAAGAGCACCGTGTCCCTCTTTCATTGCGGGCGATAGAATTGCTTGGCGAAGTTGGAAAATTTCAAACTGGTGAATTTGTATTCCCCGGCCAGAAGCCTAAAAGTTCGCTGTCAAATATGGCTTTCCTGCAACTGCTGAAACGCATGGGGGAGCGCGTGACGGCCCACGGTTTTAGATCCACCTTCAGGGACTGGGCGGCAGAGCAAACAATGCATTCACGTGAAGTTGTGGAAATGGCTCTTGCTCATGCCATTGGCAATAAAGTTGAAGAAGCTTATCGCCGTGGCGATCTGTTTGAGAAGCGGAAGAGACTGATGGTTGATTGGGCAGTGTATTGTGATCAAGTCCTCGCTGAAGATTCTGCCGATGTGGTACCGATTTCAGGTTAGATTTGTTTGCGCGATAGGTCCGCAATGTCGTTGTAGATTTTGGAGGAACGCCAATGTCAAAGGATCCGTTCGGGCCTAAAGGTTATTCGAGGCTAAAACATACCCTGCCGGATGATTTGAAGCAGGCGATTTTATATGCGCTTTGCTCTAGAGAGGTCGTCAAAACATTTGATCAAATCTCCCAACTATTGGCTGAAGAGAAAAAAGGGAAGAAACATGAAGATCGAAACGAAGAAGTCAGAAAAATCAAAGCGTTTCTGGCAGCCCTTGACGACTCTGTAAGCATTTTTCACGCCGTCAATGAGATTTCAAATAGTAGTAGTAAACTAAAAGAGGTGCGGGCGAGATTAAAGAAAATTCAAAATACGGCGATGGTTTTGCACGCCAACTTGGAGGACGTAAGTTTCGGGGAACGCGACTTTTTAGGAGAAGAAATTTCAACGTTGATTGATACGCTGAATGCGGTGAGCGTTAGGGTTGCTCAATTGCTGATATTTCCAAGAAAAGTGGCAAGTAAACTCAAGCCAGGTAGAAGGCCTGTCGACTATTCTACATTGCAAATGGCTGCACACGTAGCGGAGGCTATGAGGCATGACTTGGGGGAAATACCTACGTCCACGAAAAATGGCTTGTTCATTGAATTGCTTGAAATCGTATACCAAGCTGCGACAGGCAAAGATCCGAAAGCCCTTCATGGACTTGCTGGGCGGGCGCTGAAAGTCAAGGTCAAACGAAACCCAGATGGATCTATTATATTCGATCCATCCAGCCCCATCTAATTCGCACGATACATCACAATTCCATGGGATAGCACTCCTCTTTGGCCACGCTATAAGATGCCCAGTAGTTGGCGCACGTATCCGTTTGAACGTGCATGAACGAGGGCAGGATATGAATATCAAACCACAAGATCCAATCTTGGTTTCTATCTCCGAAACCAGTCGCATCATCAATCTCGGGAAAACCAAAACCTATGAGTTGATTGCTGGTGACGACTTGGAGACCGTCAAGATTGGATCGCGACATCTTGTGACAATGGAATCAATTCGTCGGTTAGTGGTGAAGCTTCTAGCAGAAGCAAATCAGAATCCCTCCAGCGTACAACTGCGCAAGCGCGACATTACTAAAAATCTGGAACCCAACCAATCCCGGTTGCGTTAGTCCGAGACATTTCAGTCCCCGAATTTTGAGCAACCCCTGTTAAAAAAATGGAAAACAAAATGACAAATCTAAATATCGGAGCAAGCGGCAATTTCACCCGTCACACGAAATTTAACTCAAAGGCAAGCAAGTGGTTTGTCCGCAGCGACGACGAAGACGTTGAAATCGGTAATCCTACGTTTGTGATCGATTTTCCAAACATACGAACGGGCTGGCACTGTTTCCGCGAAAACCAAGCGCCCGAAAGATTGATCGACCCCTCGCTAGATCGCGCAGCGCCCAGTCCCGGTGAGGGTTTCAAACGTGGCTTTGTAGTTCGAGTCTATAGCCAAAAGCATTTTTTTGGACTGGTGGAGCTTTCTAGCGCCTCGATCCACATGGGCAACGCAATCCGTGAGATGTTTCAAGCTTACGAAACCGATCGCGATAAACACCCCGGCGAACTGCCTGTGATTGTTTGTACTGGCTCGGAAGCGATGAAAGACAAATATGGCACAAACTACAAGCCAATTCTGGAACTGGTGAAATGGGTTCCTCGACCAGCGGAAATGCCGGATCAGAGCCCGGTCGATCCTGCTGACGTTTGGCAGCCCGAAGCGCCAGCAGCACAACCTCAGCAACAAACTCACGTTCAGCCGCCTTCCGCTGACAGCCAAACGCTTCCGGATCGCGATATTGAGTATTGATAACACTCTTGATTGGCCCCGCCACATGCGGCGGGGCTCTTCTTGAGAGTCTTCGGAAATGGCAACATGTCTCCACGCAACTTCCAATCTAAACTCGAACCCGACGCCGATCAGATGCTTCGCCACATGGAGCATCTGTATGGTGGCGATCTCGACGGTTGTCACGAGGGCAAAATCGAATTGGCGTGGACGAACGCCAAGGATGGACGGCTTTGCAATGCGGCCATATTTGGCACCGATCAGATTGAAGAAATGGTCGAACGTGCTGTGATGGAAAATAGGGTCCCGGGCCAGAACGTCTACATCGGCCAGGCGCTTCGCAAACATGACATTCCGCCATTTGGTCGCTGTAAAGACGAGGATTTTCTGTCCTTGACCGCTTTCTATGTCGATCTTGACGATGACGGCGCCGCGGCGACGGCGTGCTCAATTTATCGCATTCGCAGATGCCCACCCACTGCCGTTGTCGTCACTGGTCGTCATCCGTATGAACGGGCACAGATGCATTGGCGACAGGAGACCCCTGAACGTGATGCGGAGGTCTGCCGCCAGATGAACAAAACTCTGGCAGATGCGCTCGGTGGCGATCGATCGGTAATCAACCCAAGCCGTGTCATGAGGCTTGGCGGCTCAATCGCGTGGCCGCACAAACCCGGTCGAATTGTCGAGTGTACCGAGTTTGTCCTGTTTGATGACGACAGACCAAAGATCTATTATCCGGGACAGTTGGCGAAGGCATTTCCTCTCGTCAATCCTGGCGGGTCGCCATCCAACGCCGGTTCACCAATCATTTTGCCTGTCGTCCATTCCACCGTCTCCCTCGACATTGGTTCTGAGTTCGAGGGCGTAACCGTAGAGGCATGTTTAGCTGCCATTCGTTCTGGCCAGCAGTGGCACAACAACATGGTGCGGCTGACGGGCCATTGGATCTCGAGAGGCTTTTCCGATGAAGAAATTCTTACTATTTCCATGTCTCTTACCCTGCCTGGATACACCGTCGATCAAACCAGGTTGGAAGTCACCAAAATGATTGAAGGTGGGCGGTCCAAATGGAATACGCCCAACCCAGCACACGAACTGGCAGAAGCCTCCCATGGCACACTGCCGTTGGTGCCTGCATTCATTGA
>Ga0257122_1001607_pt1 | contig 15557 bp, 12 predicted proteins | sample SI106_120metaG_FD_190146 | JGI IMG/M metagenome (GOLD analysis project Ga0257122, IMG submission 190146) | Marine microbial communities from Saanich Inlet, British Columbia, Canada - SI106_120 | ecosystem: Environmental > Aquatic > Marine > Inlet | place: Canada: British Columbia | collected... | reverse complement strand
CGAGCTTTTTACTGACGGACCGAAAAATCTCGAACTGTTATCTGGAGAGACAACCCTAAGATTATACGATAAAACGCGTCTGCTATTGCCTGACACGCTTATTGGTCCCAGTGCATTACAAGGCGAAAACTATGGCGAGCTACGTGATTTATTACCTTCGATAGATTTTGTAGAATTAAACACAAAATATAGCGCTCGTCTAGGCAATATCGATTCTTCGTTTGTGGATTACCAACGTGACGCTCACATTCAACTACTGGAGGAAGTACGAAAATTTAGCGATGCATTCGGCGATACCCCTCAGTTCATCAAGCTGACGAGGGAGTTTCCGTGGCTTGTACCGTGTGAAGAGTGGGACACGTTTGTCTCGCTTATTTTGCAGCTTCGCTCCGAGGGCAGAAACATTGGACTGATATTGGCGAACACTCCGCGCTCACTCGTACCGGCAAGTATGGTGAGGGACACGCCTCAGGAACGCGGAATTGAGTTATCCGGCGGAGTTATTACAGGAGATGTTCTGTTCATAAAAACGTATGATTTGATCAGAAATCTCTACCGAAATAGCGCAGGTCTTGACAACATACCAATCGTTGCGACCGGCGGCATTATGACCTTGCCTCAGGTGGTAGATATGTTTTACGCCGGGGCGTCGACCGTGCAATTATGCACGGCGTTTCACGAATATAAACCGTCATATCACGCTTGGCTGCTGGGTCAGCTTAGCAGGATTGTTTCGGATACGCAGTCGCGCGACATGCTCGGGTTCTATCGCTTTTTAAGTACAGCCAACGAAACCGAATTAGCCCGCATTCGTAACACTGCGGATAAATTGGGCATTGATTTCAGCTCATTCATTTCACAAGAATTTGACAACCAACACGACATAATCGAAGAAACCCTAGTCCGTGAAGTGAAAATAACACCCGATCGCTCAACCGATATGCTGGACCGATTATCTGGATATAGAACTTCGACGCAACCCGGTGGTTTATTTGGTACTTCGGAGAAGTCGCCGGTACGTTTGCCTCTCGAAATACTATCTGTTCTTAGTAGTCCGTTGACCCACGGCACGCTCTCAATGATTCACATGGGGGTTGAAGTCGGTGAGTCAAACTTGCGAACTTTCGAAGTGTCAAGCGACGTAGTTCGCGAGATGATTAATACGGATTGGGACATTGCCGTGATTTCTTCTATCCATGCACAGGCACTCGTGACGTCCGCAGTAAAGGAAGGATTGGAGTTTTTCGATCTCGGTCTGGTTGCCGCGGGGGAGTACAAACTAATGTGCTCCACGGATACTCTCGACGAAGTGGAAGAGATTTTTCATTTCGGAGGCCTTCGGGGAATTGAAGTGCGGGATCGACTGTTCGCAGAGCATCCCCTGCTCGCTAGTGGGCGTGTGAGTTCGATATCACCCGAAAATCTCGCCCGGCTAATGCAACAACCTTTACGTCCCTTCGGAGTACTTGCCAAGGATCCGATGGTGAAGTTGTTCTGGGATTTGATGCCAAACACATATCCGCCTTTCGAACTTTGGTCCGGACAGGTGGCTTACCACATGGTCGTATCACGACGCTTCACCGAACGAGAATCCGGCGACGAAGGTCATGATGCTGTCGGACAAGCATTGTCCGTTATCGATCAAGCACGCGTGGACTCAAAAAAGATGGCAACCGCATTGTTGGGCAGCGATTACGTTGGAGGGTTAAGGGTATATTTCACATCTGAGGCCTAATATCACGTGTCCACAAATCGTATTCCTGATTCGATAGGGGCGGCCAGAGGCAAATGAACGTGAACAGGTTCAGACCGGTTTATACCTAAAGCGGGTGTTCCGGCCCCGTACGAACTATCATTCTCTTAATGGATCCTTCTCATATACGTAATTTCTGCATCATCGCTCATATCGATCATGGCAAGTCCACGCTCGCCGACCGGTTGATGCAGACCACCGGTGCCGTCTCGGACCGGGAGTTGACCGCGCAGCATCTGGATTCGATGGATCTGGAGCGTGAGCGCGGGATAACCATCAAGGCGCAGGCCGTCAGGCTGGCGCACAAAGCACCCGATGGCACCGATTACCAACTCAATCTGATTGACACGCCCGGACACGTCGACTTCACTTACGAGGTATCCCGGAGTCTTGCGGCGTCTGACGGCGCGTTGTTGGTCGTCGACTCAACCCAGGGCATCCAGGCCCAGACACTCGCCAACATCTACCTGGCGATGGAGTACGACCTCCCGATCATCCCGGTAGTTAACAAAATTGACCTCCCCGCTGCCGAGCCGGAGCGCGTCGCTAGCGAGATGGCATCGGCGTTCGGTTTTACCGATGACGAGTTTGTCTTTGTGTCTGCAAAGACGGGTGAGGGGATCGTCGAGATCCTGGACGCCATAGTGGAGAAAGTTCCGCCGCCTTCCGGAGATGAGAGCGCGCCGCTGAGGGCGCTGATATTTGACAGTAAGTACGACTCCTACAAAGGCGTCGTTGCCTACGTCCGCGCCATAGACGGCCGACTTGATAAAGGCGGGGACATTCGGCTAATGGCGACGGGTGCCACGGCTGAAGTGCTGGAGATCGGATTCTTCGGTCCAACTCTCACCAGCACAAATTCGCTGGAAACCGGTGAAGTGGGGTACGTGGCAACCGGTCTGAAGGACGTGGACGCGTGTCGCGTTGGCGACACCATGACTATCGGCGGTATTTCAAGCGCCGAAGCACTGCCCGGTTACGAGCCGATGAAGGCGATGGTCTACACAGGTCTCTATCCTGCGGACGGGGAGTCGTTCCCGGAACTTCGGGATGCACTTGAAAAGTTGCGCCTGAACGACCCGGCCCTGTCTTTTGAACCTGAGTCCTCGGCCGCGCTGGGTTTCGGTTTCCGCTGCGGATTCCTGGGTCTGCTCCACATGGACGTCACACAGGAACGGCTGGAGCGGGAGTACGACCTGACACTTATCGCCACGGCGCCAAGCGTCGGCTACAGCGTCTATATGACGAGCGGCGACGAGATCCACGTGGACAACCCCTCTGCCATGCCATCGGTCCAGGAGATCGACAAGATCTATGAACCATGGGTGGACCTGAACATCGTCGCACCTTCGCGTTTTATCGGCACCGTCATGGAGCTGGTGACGACACGCCGTGGTGAGTACACCCGCATGGAGTATCTGCAGTCGGTCGACTCCGGAAGGGAAGACACTGACACGTCGGCCGCAGCGGATGCTCGTGTGCTGCTGGAGTACAAGATGCCTCTGGCGGAGTTACTTGTCGATTTCCACAGCCAGCTCAAGTCCCGTTCGCAGGGTTATGCGTCGATGGACTATTCGATCGGCGAGTCGCGCCCGGGTGACATGGTCAAATTGGACGTGCTCGTGAACTACACGCCGGTGGATGCGCTTTCGATGATGCTTCACCGTGATAACGCAGAGTCGCAGGGCCGTGAACTGGTCGCGAAGCTCAAGAAGCTGATCCCACGACAGATGTTCGAGGTGCCGATTCAGTCGGCCATCGGAAGCCGTGTCATCGCACGGGAGACCGTTAAGGCGATGCGGAAGAACGTCCTCGCCAAGTGTTACGGCGGTGACGTGTCACGGAAGAAGAAGCTGCTTCAGAAGCAGGCCAAGGGCAAGAAGCGGATGAAGAAGATCGGCAGCGTAGACGTCCCGCAGGAAGCCTTCATGGCGGTACTGTCCCTGGAACGGGAATAGTACAAGATAGTTCTTTCCAGGACGGGTATTCCGACTCCGGCTGCACGGCCGAGCCTTAGGTGGATTCTTGTCGTAGTTTTGGGCATTAGGGCTGAAATTTTGAACAGCCTAACTCCAGCACCCGCCCGGAAGGAGTGAGGGGCCGGGCGGATGCCTGGGGAGTTTGGGTGTTTTGTTGGTTCAGGGTTTGGTGAATGCGGCGTTTGAGGGCTGTTCGCCGTCCCAATCGTTCAACTCATGACTGAGATTTGTAACGATCAACGTGTACAAACCTGCCACCGCCCCATTAATCCTGAACTCGACGTTTCCATCTGTGCCGCTGTTTCCAGACAACACCTTTGTTTTGCCTGATTCGTGGGTGATCGATACAGAGATAACTGCGCCCTCAACAGCTGCAGCGACACCGTCCAACAGTGTCATGCTCAACCTCAAATGCCGATCCCGGTTCTTGCCACCTTCCGACCACCATGTAACTGGTTCAATCGAAACCTTCCCCGGTTCGACTGGCGATGAAGGCGGTGATGTCACCGTCAAAGTCTGGCTTGAAGAGTTGTTACCAGGCCGGTCATCGATCGCCAGATGGGCAGCGGTAACGACGAAACTTCCTGGTGCGAGGTTCGTAGTTTCGACGTTGGTAACAAGTGCTACCTGGGAACCAGGCAGTAGACCCGCTGGAACTTGCTGTTCCATTAGTACGACGTCGTCTGATGGATCATCTGGCGTTCCGTTGTCGGAAGTGATTATTACCCTGGCAGGGTAATCAAACACTACGTTTCCGGTATTTTCGACAATCGCCGTGGCGATCACTGAATCACCTGGTAGGGCATCGTAATTGTCCAGGGACGCTGTCATCGCTAGGTCAGACATAAGTGAAGTCGTGTAACCAACCGCGCCAGAGACCAACGGCTCGTGCAGGGAGTCGTTGTCTGACTCCAGGTCCAGATCATCGGGGCGCCACGCGTTCATCGGAGAGCCTGCATCCACGATCGCCTGCCGAATAGCTACGACGTCGGCATCATTTTTGGCAGGCCCGGTTGCGGCAATGTGTAGCGCTACTACACCAGCCACATGCGGAGACGCCATGGATGTTCCGCTCATCCAGCCGGTCGAGTTTCCGGGCATGGTGGATTGGATCAATGCACCGGGAGCGGCTACATCGATCGCGCCGCCCGGTGAGGTAATCGGATTATTGGATACGACGGAATTGCCAAAATTGGTGAATCCTGTGAGCGTATCGTCGACGCCGTAAGTGCTGTCGTAGCCCGCCCCTCCGGGAAGGCCGTCAGAGTCACTCAAAGCACTCACTGTTAGAGATCCCGGAAACGCCGCAGGTAGGTGTTCATTACCGTTGCCAAGGCTGCCATCGGATCCATAAATATCGCGTGTGGCGTTACCCGCGGCGACGACAACAACCACACCGGCCGCGACGTTATCGTCCACAGCCTGGCGCCAGGTGTCAGACCATCCCAGTCCGCCCAGTGACAGATTCACGACGTCAATGGAGTCTGAATTCGCTGTGATGTAGTCATGACCCATCAGGATGGCTGACATCGGGCAACCACCAGCCGGACTGCATACACGTATCGACCATATTTCGGCACCTGGTGCGACCCCGACTACCCCGATCGAGTTGTCGAGGGCTGCGATGGTTCCTGCAACGTGTGTGCCGTGGCCAAGGTCGTCCGTTGCTATACCAGACACACAGAATGAGCCCGAGGAGCAGTCAATCGAGGCCGAAACGTTGACGTTCAGGTCTGGGTGTGAGCCATCAACACCCGTGTCCATTACGGCGACGATGGCGGGAACACGGTCATCCACGCCATCGATTCTGGCCACCGGAGAGTCGATTGCCCCGATCCTCCTGACGCCGGTAGGAATAGTTTGGCTGGAAGTTGGCAATACATCGAATATCGATGTCGGACCAACCTGAAGGATGATGTTCTCTTCTACAGCTGTGACCCGCGAATCGCGCCTTAACGCGTTTAGCCGACCTTCCGGAACGGAGGTAACGAATCCCTGGATTGAATGGCTAAAAAGCCCATCGATGGCCAGCGAGTGGCTTGCTGCGACGTCATCTGCGTCCGACCCTGAATTCAGTATGACGATGTGGTCCGGAATAGTTGAAGGTCTGGATGCTTTGGCTAGCAACGGATCAGAGCTGACTGGTCCGTCCACGACCACAAAAGACATCAACAGAGCAAGTAGTAAAATCCCACCGGTAATTCTCGGCACCCTGGCCAGGCATGATTGCATTCATTCCCTCCCGAACGAACTCAAAGGATGGTGTTGCGAATGCTCCTCGTCCGGAAATTTCATGAAGAACCGGATTAAGGAGCACCACGTAACCTGCCGGACCGTGCATTACAGGTGAGTTACAGATGCACGAATTGGTCGGAGGCCACGCCAATAAATATGGCGCGACGTGCGAGAGGGCGCGGTGTGTCCGCGATGTGAGTTGGGTTGGGATTTTGGAACTACAAAGAGGTCGACCCGGTGCGCGTGAATATCGATCGACTATGAGGCAGCGGCGTTTGCTGATCTGCTGACGTTAGTGCTCCGGATCCGGGTACAGGCGCTCTCCGGCGCGAATCGGTGAGATGATGCGGTTTTCTGGCGGCGGTATCGGACAGGTCCAGTTGTCGCCGTACGCGCAGAACGGGTTGTAGGCGTAGTTGAAGTCCAGCCAGAGATTCCCGTCCTCAAGTGCATGGACTTCAAGGTACCGCCCTACGGCGTAGGTTTCGTCTCCCGAGGTACCATCGCGAAACGGTAGAAAGAGCGGGCCGTGTTTGTCTTCCCGGAACACGGTCAGCGTCTCCTGCTTGCCATCCAACTCGATGGAGATCGTTGCCCACCTGTGTGTGGAGGTTGTGCCGCCGGTGGACAGCGGAATGTCTATCTCCGCGTCGTCGTCGACAAGTGAGGGCGTCACCTTGAACACAAACTCTGATGCTTCGTCGTAATAGACAAGCCCGTTGAACCGCTCGCGCTGTCCGTGCGAAAGCGGTGAGTCATGGTCCTGACCAAAGTATTTGTCTTTCTGTGACCTGAACTCGGTCAGATGAGACATGCTTTTCTAAATCCTTGATGTGATCCGTGCGTAGCCGGTGCTATCAACGGGACGGACCCGTCTGATCTCCGGCATGTAGATTCGATGCGTGTTCTTTCCGAGGGATTCGGATGGACTCGGACCCTCAGGATATGTGTCCAGGTCAATGGCTCAGCCAGTGATCACGTGTTCCAGATCAGGCCGCTTCCGCGCCTCGTAAAGACTCGCCGCTAGCATCCCCGGCGGCGTGCCGGCGTCGATATGGTCGCCGGTAAATTCACAGGCGTGAACCGGTTCGGTTCCGATAGCAGCCGCAATGGCGTCAGTAAGCTGAATTTCTCCAAGTGCGCCCGCCGAACCCTGTTCGATCCGATCAAACACTCCAGGCGTGAGGATGTAGCGTCCGATGATCGCCAGGTCGCTAGGCGCTTCTTCGAGTGGGGGCTTCTCTACGAGCCCACGGACTCGATGCACGCCTTCGCCCGCCGGTTCGGCGTCGATTATGCCAAGACTGGAGATCGCCTCCGGAACGACGCGTTTGGCGGCTACGACACTTCCGCCATGGTCCTCCGAGACATTCGCCAGTTGAGCCATTGCGGGTGTGTCTGACCAGATCAGATCATCCGGCAGAAGTACGGCGAAACTCTCGTCTCCAATGAAGTCACGGGCCATGAGAACCGCGTGACCCAATCCCCTTGCCTCGGTTTGCTCGATAACCGTGATCTCGGCCATCTCATTGATTGCCCGTAGCTGCGTTAATCGTTCTGAATCGCCCCGGTCTTCCAGTGCGTTCAACAGCGGTGCATTGGGTCGAAAGTAATCGGCAACGGCTTCTAGTCCGGGGGAAAGGACCATCGCTATCTCATGAATTCCAGAGGCCGCCAGCTCCGCCACTCCGTAGTGGATGAGCGGCCTGTCTATGACTGGTAGGAGCGGTTTTGGGACGGCGCTCGTGACGGGAAGAAATCGCGTACCGAGACCGGCCGCCGGGATAACGGCTTTTCGCACTGCTTGAACCATGTGATTAGTGTATCCATTGGAGCGAGGTGATGACGTTGCAATAGCGGTGGGCGGAAAACGCGTAGAAACGTGCCGAAATCTGGGATCGACGGTCGTATACTGGAAGATGGTCGTGCTAGGCGGGGAGCTAGCGGTGTCCTGTACCTGCAATCCGCTTCAGCAGGGCTTAATTCCTCCAGGAGGCCGGGCATGTTGGTCACTACGTTGTAGTTGCGATGTTGAGAGTTGGGTCCTGCGCGGCGAGGCCTCGTGAACCCCGTCAGATCCGGAAGGAAGCAGCGGTAAGCGAGTCACCTCGGGTGACGCAGGTAGGCCTGGCTCGAGTCGTTTTCTACGCGCATATCGACCTTGTCCGATCGAATGAAGGTGCACGACCACTCCAAGACTAATAATCGGGGATCCGTTTCGTCCGGCGCAAAGCGTCGTCCGAACGGGTCCCCGAAAAAGTCTCTTGGCCAACATTTCCTAAAGGATTCCTCGATAGGTGCGCGCATCGTTGAAGCCGCGCGCATAGAACCGGGAGAGACCGTACTGGAGGTGGGTCCCGGCCGGGGGGCTATCACCGGAATGCTGGCCGATAAGGCTGATTCCCTGGTCCTGATTGAGCTGGATACAGCCCTGGCCATGATGTTGTCAGAGCGCTACGAATCATCTGACGTTGTACGGGTGATTGAGGCGGACGCCCGGGACCTTGATCTTAACGAAGGCGGGGACATTCCGGAGGTCGTTGGCCGACCTTACAAGGTCGTCGCCAACCTGCCGTATTACGCCGCCGCCAACATCATCCGACGATTCCTCGAGGCCGATAACCCGCCGACGCAGATCGTGGTGATGATCCAGCGTGAGGTAGCGCAAGAGATGGCCGCCCCTGAAGGCAAAATGGGGTTGTTGTCGATAGCAACCCGATTCTATGCAGATGCCGAAGTGCTCTTTGATGTTCCCGGCGCTGCCTTCATCCCTCCACCCAAGGTGACCTCGTCCATCATCCGGTTGGTAAGACGTCCTGACAAACCTCTTGACCTGGATGATGAGGCCGAGTTCTTCAGATTTGTGAAGTCTGGATTCAAGGCCCCACGGAAGCAGCTTCATAACTCACTGTCACGTGGGTTGATCATCGACGTTGGCGAAGCGATGGAGATTATTGAACGGGCCGAACTGGATTCCATGCGCCGCCCCCGCACGTTGACTATTGCGGAGTGGGGACGGCTCTACGAGGCACACCTCGCCGTGTCCTCGGCCGAGGAAAACGACTGATGTCTGCCAGCTCCAGGATAGAAATCGAAGCGCACGCCAAGGTCAACCTGACGCTTGAGATCCTCGGCAAGCGTGACGATGGATACCACGACATCGTGTCAATCATGCAGACCATTGACCTGCATGACACGGTGTCACTCTCTGCGTCTGATGACATCACGCTGATATGCGATGACCCGGGGCTCGACGGCGAAAACAATCTGGCACTGGTGGCAGCGCGTCGGCTGCAGAAAGCTGTGGGAGTCAGTGCTGGTGCCGAAATCAGGCTGGAGAAGCGTATACCCGTGTCGGCGGGGCTTGGCGGCGGCTCAAGCGACGCCGCAACCGTCCTTAACGGCCTCAATCGGTTGTGGGATCTCAAACTTCCACTTCCGGAGCTTGAGGCGATAGCTGCTGAAGTTGGCTCCGACGTTCCATATCTGCTCAGTGGGGGAACGGCGTTGGTGCAGGGGAGGGGAGAGCACGTCGTGCCGCTGGCGCATGCGAATGTTGACTGGATGGTTGTGGTGTCGCCGGAAACCGATCTTGAGGACAAGACCGCTCGCCTTTACAGTGAACTCAGCCAGTCGGACCACACCCGGGGCGTTTTGACCCACAAACTTGCAGGCCGGATCCGGGGTGGTGGTGACGCACCTGCTCAGTTCTTCTTCAACGCTTTTGAGCCGTACGCAAACCAGGTTTTCCCGGACTACGCGCAGATCCGAGACACATTCCACAACCTTGGTGCTATGGGCATCCTGATGTCTGGTGCCGGACCCAGCATGTTCGCGCTCGCCCCCAGCCGCGAGATCGGTGTGGCATGGCAGTTGATGCTTGAGATGCAGCACGGCCTCCGGGCTTACCTCGTGAAGCGCTGGGATCCACCGGGGCAGGTACGCAAGTCCACAAACCGGGCTCATATCAGCCGGGACACCGCTACATGATTATCATTGCCGGATTTCTAGCGGGCGCTCTGATGGCGCTGATCTTCGTTGCGCATCTGTCGATCATGTTCGTCTACAACCCACCGGGGTTCGTCCGTAACTCGGATGCAGAGGACAACAACCTGCCGCGCGTGATCCTGATGATGCACGGCATGGCGTTGATGGTATGGCCGGTTATAGGGATCGTAACGGCCGTGGCTAACTGGGCCGTACGTGACGAGGTAAACAATGTCGTGTTCGCCTTGGGAGTTCTGGTCGTCGAGCTGCTGATGGCCCCGGTGCTGGTTCTCCTTACGAAAGGGCGATGGGTTCATCTTGCGGCGCAGTTTGTAGCGTTCTTCATCATCTTCGCCATCGTGATCCCGGTACTCGTGAGTCAGGCTTCCTGAACCACCGGAATACGGTAGAACGCGAAAAGGCCCCGGCAACCGCCGGGGCCTTTTCAGATGATCGAAACTCGATCTGTACAGCCTAGTTGAGGCTGTTGACTGCTGCCTTCACGGCGTCATAGTCCGGCTCGATACCCGGGTTCTCACCACGCCAGACGAACTGAATCGTTCCAGAGCCGTCCACAACGTAGACGGTCCGGTTGGCGGCCGTGTATCCGTCCATCCCTGCGAAATTCTCGATAGCCGTGTCGTACGCCTTGGCGGTTGCTGCGGTGTGGTCGACAAGGATCGGGAAGTTGAGGTTGTGCTTCGTCTTGAACTCCTTCGCTACGAAGAAGTTGTCGACAGCGATACCAACGACATCGGCATTGGCGGCGTTCAGTTCAGAGAGAGAATCCCTGAACGTGCATGCCTCGGTGTCGCACACACCTGAGAAGGCTGCGGGGTAGAAAGAGAGGACCACCGTCTTGCCGGAGTAGTCACTCAGGCTAACGTCGTTTCGGTCACTGTCTTTGAGTGCAAATGCGGGGGCTTGTGTCCCGACTTCGAGCGGCATATCTGACTCCCAAGTTATTTTGCTAGTTTTGCGCGTTTATACCAACGATACGGCTGGACGGCGATTATTACACGTTCGCCCGTGAAGAGTGAACTATTCGCCGCCGTTGACGGCCATTACCGCCTTGATGATTCCGTCCTGCTGCTTTGAGTACATCTCGTAAGCCTTAGGGACATCATCAAAGGACAAGTTGTGCGTGATCAGTCGGGCCGGGTCTATCCAACCTTTGTCCATCAGGGCGATCACCTCGTTGATGTCGCCGGTCGGGTCTGGAGAGCTGATTGAAGAGCACGGGATCAGTGTGGCGACTTTGCCCATCCAGGCCATGTGCTTGAACGGAATCACGGAGTCCATGCTGATCAGGCTGAACCCCAGTACCTTGCCGTACTGGTTGACGTAAGAGATAGCCAGGTTCAGACCTTCGGGGTCTCCTGAGGCATCCACCACGACGTCTAGGCCGTGTCCATCGGTGATCTCGGCGATCGCCTCAAGTGGATCGACGTTGTCCGGGTTGATGGTGGCCGTGGCACCCATTTCAAGAGACTTTTCAAGCCGGTAATCCAGAGGGTCAATTCCGATTATCTGAGCTGCACCCTGCGCTGCCGCCAGGTTGGTGAATGACAGGCCAATTGCACCCTGGCCGACCACGCCAATTCGAAGGCCGGCGGTCGGCCCCCAGAGCTTGGTTGCGAACAGCACGGTGCCCATGGGCTGACACATCAGCCACTCATCGATTCCGCGGTCGTCCGGTACCGGCATGACCATGTTTTCGGGGATGTTGATGTACTCGACGAGGCCACCCAGGGCATCCGGGTTTCGGAAGCTCGAGAGAACAACGGCCCTTTGCCCGACTTTGTATTTTTCTGTGCGTGACTCCACTATCGTTCCGGCGATCTCGTGGCACGGGGCGCCGGGCCTGCTTGGATACATCTCTTCCGGCAGAACCTGGTCGTAGAACATGTGCGTGTCGCTGCCACAAACGGACACAGCCTGTACCTTCAGAAGGATCTCGCCCTCTGCCGGTTTCGGCATATCCATCTCGAAAAATTCGATGGTCTGCGGCGCACTTAGTCGTGCTGCTTTCATTGGGTGGGTTGCCTCACTTCATTCGATTGGGGATGGACGAACCTATTGTTTGATCGAGATCACGGTCTTGATGATGCCGTCAGTCCGGTCAGCGTACATGTCGTACGCCTCTGGGATCTGGCTCCAGTCGTGGTTGTGCGTCGTCAGCCGTGACGGGTCCATCCAGCCGCGGTCTCTAAGGGCAACCATGTCTGCGATACAGGACGTTGCGTCGTCGGATCCGGCTGATCCGGTTGGGATCACACGGACCTCTTTACGCATCCACTCCTGGTGTCGGAAGACCGTGGGGTTGGTTCCGGTCTCGACAAGGCTGAAGCCGATCACGAGTCCGCGTGGGTTAACGAGGTTTACCGCCTGGTTGATTCCGTCCGCGTCACCGGAGGCATCAACGACAACGTCAACGCCTTGTCCGTCGGTGGCTTCGGCGATGGCCTCAACCACGTCATCTTTGTCGGCGTTGATGGTCGCAGTCGCACCGAATTCGGTGGACTTGGCGAGCCGGTAGTCCTCAAGGTCTATGGCGATCACTTCCTGAGCGCCCTGGTTGGCCGCAATCATCGTGAAGGAAAGGCCGATAGCGCCCTGGCCGAGAACGGCGATGCGCTTGTCGTCCGTCGTGCCCCAGCGGCGTGCCGAGTACAGGACGGTGCCGGAAGGCTGGCACATGATCCACTCATCTGTGCCTCCATAGTCCGGGAGAGGTATTACACGACTTGTGGAGATCAGTTCGGCCAGTCCACCCGATGAGATTTCACCCGCTGCATTGCGTTCGGTCAGAACTATTGCACGCTGGCCAACTGCGTATTCCGGATTTTTGGATTCGACGATGGTGCCTGCGATTTCGTGGCAGGGCATGCCGGGAGTGAACGGATACTGCTCTTCAGCGAAAGTAGGCTCGTAACGCAGGTGTGTGTCACTACCGCAGATCGATACGTGTTCGATCTCAAGCAGGACCTGTCCGTCTGCGACGGTCGGGTCCGGGGCGTCTGCCGCTTCAAGCTTGCGAGGGCCCGTGAGCTGGTAGGTCTTCATCTGGAGTGTGTTCCCTTCTGAAACAAGTGCCGTTCTAAAACTGGTTGGTGGCGGTCCAATCTTGGATTCGCCGGGTAGTTTTTTTATTACTCGATAGCAATCGCTACCTTGATTACTCCGTCTGACCGATCTGAGTACATTTCGTAGGCGTCGGGGATGTCGTCCCAGCCGACGCGGTGAGTTATCAACTCTGCGGGGTCCCACCAACCACGGTCTCTCAGACCGACCATGTCCCGGATGGGCGCAACCGGATCAATTGCACCGGCGGCATTGGTAGGAAGGATGCGAATTTCTTTACGCATCCACTCTTGGTGCCTGAGGACAGTAGGATCATCCGCCGCCACAAGAGTGAAACTAACGATGGTTCCTTGTCTACGGACAAGTTCCATAGCCACGTTTATCCCGTTCGAATCTCCGGTAGCTTCGACCACCACGTCGACACCCTGCCCGTCGGTCGCGTCCATTACGGCTTCTACTAGATTGTCGCGATCAGCGTTCAGGGTGAGCGAGGCGCCCAGTTCGGCAGCCTTTGCCAGTCTGTAGTCGTCAAGATCAACGCCGATAACCTTCTGTGCACCCATGCGATATGCGACGGCGGTGGTCGACAGACCGATAGCTCCCTGGCCCATGACAAGGAAGGTCTTGTCGTCGGTCGTTCCCCACTCCCGACTGGCCTGAATTGCCGTTCCAGCAGGCTGGCACATCACCCAGTCCGAGGTATCACCGTAATCAGGAAGGGGAATGACCTTTTCGCTGGCGATGAGCTCCGCCAGTCCGCCATTGGTCATACCGACTCCCTGGTCGAATGTCGGCAATATGATGGCGCGTTGCCCGACGGGATTGTTCGGGTTCTTGCTCTCGACGATTGTTCCCGCAATCTCGTGGCAGGGAAGTCCGGGAGCGAATGGATACTGCTCTTCCGGCAGAGTCGGGTGGAAGTTGAGGTGCGTATCACTGCCGCAGATCGATACGTGCTCTATCTTGAGGAGGACCTGTCCGTCCTTCGGCTCGGGGTCCGGTGCCGTCACCTCTTCAAGCGTCTGGGGTCCGGTCAGTTGATAGGCCTTCATGATGCTGCCCCCGCTTTACTTCCTGATTTACCCGCCCCGGATATGTCCAGCACGTTCTTGATGATGCCGTCCGTGTAACCGGCGTACATCTCGTATGCGTCCGGGATGTCGTTCCATGCCGAGTGGTGTGTGATGAGGACAGATGGGTCGAGCCAACCACGGTCCTTTAGATCCACCATGGTCTGGATGGCCTCGGTCGGCGTTTGAGATAGAGATGATCCGGTGGCGATTATGCGTGCTTCCTTCATCATCCAGTCCGGGTGACGGAAGGTCGGCAACTGGTCACGAGGGATCTGGCTGAAGCCGATGATCGTGCCGTACATATTCACGAGGCTGACCGCCTGGTTCAGACCGTCCGGGTCGGCGGACGCGTCAACCACGACATCCACGCCTTCACCGTTTGTGACCTCGGCCAGGGCTTCGACCACGTGTTCACGGTCTGCGTTGATGGTGTCAGTAGCGCCTAGTTCACGTGACTTGTCTAGCCGGTAGTCCAGCAGGTCGATTCCGATCACCTGTTTGGCTCCGGTACGCTCGGCGATCATCGTGAAAGATAGGCCGATAGCGCCCTGGCCAATCACGGCAATTCGCTTGTCCGTGGACTGGCCCCAGCGGCGTGCTGAGTAGAGGACCGTGCCGGTGGGCTGACACATAAGCCAGTCCTCTGTGGTTCCCGTATCTGGAAGCGTAATTACCAGACCCGTTGCGATGTATTCCGCCAGTCCGCCGCCCGCCCCTCCGGGGGAGGATGGGTCTGGAAGAGCAATCACACGCTGCCCCACAGGATGATCCGGGTTACGGCTTTCGACAATTGTCCCGGCAATCTCGTGACAGGGCGCGCCGGGCGGTAGGGGGTACTGCTCTTCCGCCAGGACGGGCTGATATCTGACATGCGTGTCGCTACCGCAAACCGAACCACATTCGATCTGCACGACGACCTCGCCGTCTGCAGGTGTCGGATCATCGACATCTACCTGCTCCAGCCTGCGTGAGCCGGTCAGTTGATATGCCTTCAAGCGGACTGCGCCTCCACAACGTTACTCAGCATTTATCTCCATTACGACCTTGATGACGTTGTCCCTGCGGTGTGAATACATCTCGTACGCGTCGGGGATGCCATCCCAGGAGATCTGGTGGGTAGTGAACTTTGCCGGGTCCATCCATCCCCGATCCCTAAGATCGACCATTGCTGCTACAGATTCCATCGGGTCGTGAGAACCGCCGGAGCTGGTCGGGATTATCTTGACCTCTTTACGCATCCAATCGAGATGTCGGAAAACGACCTGTTCCTCAATCGGCACCAGTGAGAAGCCAATGATGAGCCCTCCCTGGTTAACGATCTGGACGGCCTGGTTGATCCCGTCGGGGTCTGCCGAGGCGTCCACTACGACGTCAACGCCCTCGCCGCCGGTGATCTCCTCGATGGCTTCGATCACGTTGTCCCGGTCAGGATTGATAGTCGCCGTC